>Ga0209634_1000098_pt1 | contig 70850 bp, 74 predicted proteins | sample LinPmetageLP40_FD_184043 | JGI IMG/M metagenome (GOLD analysis project Ga0209634, IMG submission 184043) | Marine viral communities from the Pacific Ocean - LP-40 (SPAdes) (version 2) | ecosystem: Environmental > Aquatic > Marine > Oceanic | place: Pacific Ocean | collected 2010-08-26
CCCCCCCCCCCCTTTTTTTTTGAATTATTCAATTTTTTCAAACCTCATAAACACCCTTTTTTAGTAATAATTTTGAAATACAACTTCTCCAAATAAAAATTGAATAAATTGAATAATTAGGAAGTTTAAAAATTGAATAAATTGAATATTTTGAGTAAATTACTTAAAATTATAATGTTTTTATATACTAAATGGGGTTTACTTGTATTAAATGTGGTTATACCTCTATGTATCGAGCAAATGTTATTAGACATTTACAAAAAAAAAAAAAATGTAATAGCAATTATGCTGATTTTGAAATAAATGAGTGTATTAAAAAAACTGAAAAAAAGGTAACACAAAGTAACACAAATTTAAATTTAGAGGTAACACAAAGTAACACAAAATCCGATTTTCAAGAAAAAAAAACAAAAAAAATAGACTATATTTGTGAGTTTTGCAAAAATTCTTTTAAAAGTAAAAATAGTTATTATAGACATAAAAAACATTATTGTAAACAGCGTAATATTTATACAAAAGAAGAAATTGATAAAAAATTAGAGGAAAGTAATATAAACAATGAAATATTAATAAAAAAATTAAAAAATGAATTAGAAAATATTAAAACTAATATTAGTATAACAAACAATACAAATATAACAAACAATACAAATATTACAAATAATTTAATTATAAATTCTCATGGAAGTGAAGATACGAACTATATTACTAGTGGATATATTAGAGAACTTTTAAAAGTTCCTTATGGAGCTGTTCCAAAATTATTAGAAAAAATCCACTTTCATCCCAGTCATCCAGAAAATAATAATGTAAAAATTACAAATATAAAAGAAAACTTTATAAAAGTTTGGGAAGATAATAAATGGTGTATAAAAGATAAAAAAAAAATAATAGAAGATATGGTTGATAAAGGATATAATATCTTAGATAGTCATTTTATTTTAGATAAAAAAGAATTAGATGAGCATAAAAAGCAAAATTACAATGATTTTCAAACTAAATATGAGAATGATGATAAAGAATTACTAAAAGAATTGCATAAAAATACAGAGTTTTTAATTATTAATAATACTTATGTAATATCTAAATAATATCTATATATATATAATGAAATATTTGTATATTTTTTTTATCTTTCTAATTTTATATTATATATTTAATTATAACAATGAATCATACTCTAATTATCATACAAAAAACAGGGATCTAGATTATATAAAAAAAAGATTAAAAATACCAAATAAAAAATCTCAAAAGATTCCTGTATCTCCAATTTCTTTGAAAAAGACTAAAAAAATTAGAGCTGTTGATGGATATAAAGATTCTACAAGAATTCCTGATGATAATTCAGATTTATCAAGTTATGTTTTAAATCAGCCTAATATAGATGATATAATAGATAGTCCAATTGATTTGACTAAATTTAAAAAAAAAAATCCTAAATTAAAAAAGGTTAAAAAATCTAAAGTAAACAAATCCACAACAAACAAACATAAAGTACGAGAAACTAAAGTTAAAAAATCTGAATTAAATTCATGCATGTTTGTTTCTAGCATTAATAATGAAGCAGTAGTTTGTCCAAAAAATTATTCTTTGTATACTGGAGCCAAAATAGGTTCAACAGATGGTAATTTAGAATGTAATTCAGAAAAGCCTAAAACTATTAAAAGCAAAGCAAAAGTAAAAGTAAAAAAAGGTAAAATAGAAATTATCACTATAACAAATCCTGGAATGAATTACTATGATATACCAGGAATAAAAATTTTGGGAGAAGGTAAAGGCGCTAAAGCAATTGCTAGAATAAAAGATAAAAAAGTAAATGAAATAATTATTGCGAATAAGGGTTCTGGATACACAAAAGACACTCAAGTTATCATTGAAAAACCTAAAATAACTATGTTTTGTAATCTTTGTTGTAAAAAATAATAATTTATAAAATTTAATTATATATTTAATATAAATTAATATATAATCGAATTTTAGTTTATAAACCTCCTCTTAATCTGAGAACTAAATGTAAAGTTGATTCTTTTTGAATATTATAATCACCTAAGGTTCGTCCATCTTCTAATTGTTTGCCAGCAAAAATTAATCTTTGTTGGTCTGGCGGAATACCTTCTTTATCTTGTATTTTTGCTTTAACATTATCTATGGTATCAGTTGAATCAACATCTAAAGTGATTGTTTTTCCAGTAAGTGTTTTTACAAATATTTGCATTATATAATATAAGTATATATTAATTTTAAGTATATTAATTATTATCTAATATATATTTATTTAAATATGCTGCGTATATTAACCAAATAATATACGGAAATAATAATTTTCCAGCTAATTTGTCTATATCATAGAATAATTTTATATTTATAATCAGTGTAACTATTAATAATATTATAATAATATACGCTTTTTTATAGTTTTTTTGTTTAAAAAATACAGGAGACCATACTAAATTTAGAATTAATTGTATTATAAAAACTGTTAATGCCTGCTTATAATTTTTATGATTTGAATGATATATTATTTCAGCAGCTCTACCCATTAAATAATATAATATTGGCCATACTACAGCAAATGCCCAATTTGGTGGATATAAATCAGGTTTATTTAAATTGTTTAAAAAACTACTATCATATTTATTTTTTCTGCTCAATATAAATGATACTACACCTGGACTATATCTAAATACTTTTCCAAAAAAATCAGATTTTCCCATTATATATATATATATATATATATATTTTTTATTTAAGTTTAATTATTATAGATAATAATGATCATGTCGTTCCCAATATTAATCCACCACACATACCTAATTTTCCATACTTATCTAGAATTTTATCATTCATAACTTCTCTAAGAAATGTTATTGAAATTAATGATACAGATATACCTGCTACAATATTTGTGGTTTTAACTGAATTCATTATAAATATATATATTATTGTAAACTTTAATTAATTTCTATTTATATATTAAATATGGAAATATGCCCTATAGGATTTTTTTGTTTTAATAAAAATACATTTTTATTATTAGTATTATTATCAATAGTCGTAATTATTTACTTTATTAATATAAATAAACATAAATTAGAAAATGATCGATTTGTTTTTGAAACCAAAATTTCAGAGTTAGATAAACTTAAAAATAAAATCGAAACGACCGATGAAAAAATAAATTTTTTAAACCAAACTACATATAAAAATACATATGAACAAGAAAGATTATATAATCCTTTGTTAGGTCCAGAACGCTCTTTTCCATACTCGCTAAACAAATTAGGATTACCTATTAATATTAAAACGAGAGGAGATATACCTAATTATCAACAAGTAGGTGTATTGTATCAAAATGGTAATGACAAAGAAAAGAAAATATTTCCTTTATATGGTAAACCTACATATCCAGGGTCACGTAGATGGTTATATTATACTGGGAATGATAATTTTTCATCAGTTAAATTACCTATAGACAATAATGGAAGGTCTTGTCAGGACCAAAATGGTTGTGATGAATTAAATAATGATGAAGAAATTAGTGTTGTCGGCTATAATGATAAGTTTAAGGTAAATATCTATAATTTAGATAAACCTAAGTACATTCCTTATATAATATAATAAATTTGATTTTTATATACTTAAAAATAAAAAATATTAATAATTATAATGACATCTATTATAACATACAATATTGATTTCATTGAAAATTTGTCAAAGAATATTGATACTATATTAGATGAAAAAACTATAAATTGTCTTTTAGAAATAAAAAAAAATAATAAGTTTATTACACAAACAAATCCATTAATTCTAGGTTATAATATGAATAAAGAAACCGCAAATAATTGGAGAGATGAAAAAGAAAATAATTCTAAAAATAGTTTAGATAAGTTTAAAGATGAAATAAATTCAGCCCTAAATAAGTTAACGAATGCTAATATTAAAAAAATTGAAGATATCATTACAAATTCTATAGTATCAATTATTAATAATATTGATAAAGATATTTTCCGGAAAGAAGCATTAGAAATAATATTCAATAAATCTATTGAACAACACAATTATTCAAAATTGTATGTTAGTATTATAAGTCTATTAATAAACAAATTTGGAAATGTATTTAGTGAAGAACTTATAGTTAAAATAGATAATTTTTATCAAGAAAATATCATTAAAAATTTTAAAAACAGTGCAAATTATGAAGAAATGTGTAAAAATAATAAAGAAAAACATAATTTATTAGGCACATTTATATTTATTGGAGAATTATATAAAAAAAATATTATTGATAAATTATTAGTAATTAAATATTTAGATATATTATCAGATTATATACTTAATTCTAAAGATGAGTTAGATAAATATGTAGAATGTTATGTAAATTTAATAGAAATTATTGGGAAAAAATTAGAAAGTGAGGATAATGAAAAATTTTCTAATATTATATTAATACTTAATAATATTAATAACGATAAACAAAGATTTAAATCTAGACTCAGATTTTTAGTTTTGGATTTAATAGAACTTCATATAAATAATTGGGAAAAATAAACTTATAAATTTATCTATATTTAATATTATATGGCAATTAATAAATTTAAATTTGTTTTTATTGGTAATTGTAATATAGGTAAAACATGTGTTGTTAACAGATATATAAATGGTAATTTCTTAAAATTATTTCATAGCACTATCGGAAGTGCATTTATAAATAAAATTATGTATAAAGATGGGTTCCAATATAATATAGATATATGGGACACTGCTGGTCAAGAAAGATATAGAAGTTTACTCCCTATGTATTACCGAAATTCAAGCATAGTTTTTATTTGTTTTGATATAACAGAGTCTATAACTAAAATTATAGAAACTATAAATTATTGGGTAAACCAAGTCCAAAAATATAATGATAATAACAGTCGTGTTATTATACTTACAGGAACTAAAATAGATTTACTAAATGATATTATATTAGAAAATAAATTAGATAAATTAAAGGAAAATTTTAATAATCATATAATTCTTACTTCTTCTAAAGATGATATAGGAGTAAATGAACTTTTTAATGTAGCCTTAGATGAAAGTATTAGAAATGTTAAAACAATGACTATAAATAATAATTCAGCAGAAAATCTTGAATTAATAAAAGTTAATTCTTTAAAAAAAAGTATTTGGTCAACTTATTGTTCAATTATATAAACATTTATCTATATATTTTAAAGATAAAATATCGTTATTTGTTTTTTTGTTAGTTTTTTTATTGGGTTTTTTGGTAGTTTTTTTACAAGAATAAATGTTTTCGGGTTTGATACTAGATTTTAATACATATTTACTTAAATCAGGAATTCTAGGACAAGGTGGTATTTCGGTTTTTATAATATATTTATTTAAATCAGGTAATTTGGGACATTGAACTTTTTTTGGATAGTATTTAGGACATGGTATTATTTCTGTTTTTTTTATATATTTAGATAAATCAGGTAATTTATTATTTTCAAAATTTTCTAATCTATTATTTGTATAATTTAAAAGTAAAAATGATATGATAATAAATAATATTATAATAATAAATTTCATTGTTATTATATTATTAGAAAAAAAACACTATTTTAAATTACATCCCCAACATGGTATTTTATCTTTTTTAATATAGTCTTTCATATTGATTTGATTTGTAGTGCTATTTATAATTTTATTTGTATTAATACTACTATTATTTTGTTTTTCTAATGAATTTAACACTTCTTGAGAAGAATTACATTTATTATTTATGACTTCACAATATGGATCTTTGTTTTCTTTACAATAAGAATTAACGACTTTATTACATTTAGAGTCATCACAATTTAAAAAATCATTGTTATTACATTCTGACGAAAAACATGGATTATTTCTTTTACTAATATCAAATGGACAATACTTAATATTTTGAGTTAAATTTTGATTACTATTTTTAACTATTGTGCTTTCTTCTTCTTCAGATTCTATCTCCTCTTCTATTATTTTATTATAATTACCATTATTATTAGTATTGTTGTTATTATTATTATTATTATTATTAATATTATCATCATCATAATTTTCAATACCATTATCAATATTCTTAGTATTAATAGTTTTTTTACAGATATTGGGAGTTTCTAATACTTTATCATTAATTTTATAATTATGTATATAAGATTTAATATCTATAATATTATCTTTAGTAATTTGATTTGTATATACCAATAAGAAATCAATATTTCCTTTTAGTGTTTTATCGCCATTAAATATAACAGGATTACTATTAAAATTAATAGCGTAGTCTAATATTGGTTGACTATCACCAACTATATTATAGCCATCTATATATAAATACAACTTAGTTTCATTTTTAAGTAGGGCATATTGCGTGTATTTTTGTATTATACCAATATCGTATGTTATTTTATTCTTACCTATTTCAATAACGATTTTGTTATCAACTCCTATATTATTTTTATAATAAATTTTAAGACCTTTATTGTAATCGTTATTTGCATCAAATTCTAAAAAAGACCCTTCACTGTATTCATCAAAAATTCCAGTCCATATTATAACAAAATTATTTTCATCAGGTATAAGTGTATTAGATGAACTTAATTTTCCTAAATTATCTAAAATTAAACTATTAGAATCATTTTTTGTTATTGATTTTTCAAAATGTAAATCATTAGCATTCATACTAATATCTTTCCAAACAAGTGTCTCGTTTTTTAAAGATTCTGAATGATGTCCTGATAAAAACATCATTAATCCGCTTTTAATTGGTAATTTATCTAAAAGGTGATAAAATTTTTGTAAAGTTATATTAGTAAAATATCTAAATCCAACTGTAGATTTAGGTTGAAATCCTATAGTTATTTCTATACGATTATCACTATCACTTGATGTAGTAAATGTATATTCTTTCTTCATCCAAACTAAATTATTAACTGTTTTGCTTTCTACTAAATCTCCACCATGTATAATATCTGTATTTTTATCTGTTTTTTTAGATTGAGTAATTTTAAATAAATTTTTAGCACCATCCCAATCTATAGAGTATGCAAGCCATACACTTAACTTATAAGTGGTATTTGGCATTATACTTGAAGTAATTTTATAACCATCACTGTTTTTGTCTTGTTGCAATACGTATGAGGATTCCCCTGGATTAAGTAATTTAATGATTGTATGACCATAATTACTACCTATATTATTTGACGTAAAACTACCAAAACTTCCATCTTTAAAATCACTATTACTAATTAAATTAGAAAAGTTTTCTATATTTTTAGGTTTAAATATAAAATACAATAAGATAAGAATAAAAAAAAATATAATAAATTTGTGAATCGTCATTATAATATATATATATATAAATATTATTCTATTTATTTTCTATATAGCTAAATTTTGGTAAAATTGACCCAACTTTAGTCTTAATAAATGCATCTTGTAATTTATTTTTAGGAATTTCGGTGTAACAATTTTTTTTTTTTGTTTTTTTATTCCATTTTTTAGGTTCAATAAATGTCCATTTTGTTTCCCAATTATATTTTTTTTTAGTGTCAGGTTTATTATTTACCCTATCAGATTTTTCTTTATTTTTTGAGGATTTTTTATCATTAGAAGCTTTTTTGGTAAAATTATTTTTCTTATTAGATTTATTTTTACTATCTGTCTTTTTAATGACACAATTTTTATTATATTTTTTAATTAATTGGTCACAACCAGGTAGATTTTCCAATAAATCAAGATAAATTTTAAGTTGATTTATAGACATAGTATCTTCACTTGTTTTATCCGGAACGTATCCTAATTTCTTTTTAAATCCTGTTCTAAGATAATTAGAATAGGAATTTAAAAAATTATTATAATAAGTTTTATTTTTTGAGTTTATATTTTTTATACAATCTGATTGTTTAGAAATATAGTTATTTTTTGTTTTAATTATAGAATCTAATAAATCATCATTATCATCATTATCTTCACTATCTGTTTCATCGTCAAAATATTCTATGTTTATTTTTTTATTATTCGTATTTATGTAAAAAAATACAATTAATAAGAGAATTAAAATTATTTTAATCATATAATATTACAATAATTTAAATTAAGTTATAAAAATAAAATATAAGAATTATATTATGAAAAATATTTATAGTAAAACTAATATTATAGAATTGTCTGACAAAGATTTTAATAATAAATTATTAGTATCAGATAAGTTTAAAAATAAAAATGGTTTAATTAAATTTTATGCTCCATGGTGTCCTCACTGTAAAGATATGAAATCAGATCTAATATTTTTAAGTAATAATTTATCAAAATATGGATTTATTATTGGGGTTATAAATACTGATCACAATAAAGACTTAGTGGATAAATTTAATATTTCAGGAATACCTAAATTATTTCTTGTTGATACTAAAGGAAATTTAAAATCTCTAGATACAGAAGATAATAGTATTGAAAATCTTTTAAAAAACATATGTAAATTTACTAAAAGATGTTGTAAAAAACAAAATAATAAAATTATTTGTGAAAATTAATAATATCCTAAAAAGTTTTCAGATTCTTCTTCAGTGGTTATTTTTTCATTATCTTTATCATCTCCTGAACCTCTATAACCTAAACCTATATCTGATACATCAAATTTTATGTAACTTGTAAGATTGATGAGTATATAAAATACAATTGCAACTACTAAAGAATACAAAAAATCTAAATTACCACCACCTTGGAAAACTAATATAGAACTCATTAATATTTGCCAAATAGATGTTTTAGCAATACCTTTAAACCAATCCGGTTGTTCTTGAAATCCACCCATTGTTCCTAAAACAGTAGCTAAGGCATGAATATGATTTGCTTTTTCAAACATTATATTATATACTAATAAAATAATTTCTAGATATTGATTAATTTATTTTTTAAAACAATATATAATATAATCAAAATAAGAATTAATAATAAAATATACAAAAAAATTAAAATAATTATATATGGATAAAATTTATTTAATGAATGTTCTATAATAGGATTAAGAAAATTTAAATGTAATTTAGTTAGATTTTCATTTTTTTTGAATTCATTTAAAATAGTTTCAATTATATCTTTTGAATATTGACTTATCATTAATATATAATATATTTTTTTTATAGTTACTTATGAATATGCGTAAAATGAAATTATTTAGTTTATACTATATATTAATATGACCAATTTAGATAATTTTGATTTATCAATAATTACAAATGGAATATTTGAAAATCCTATTAAAAATATAGACAATACTTATATTTGTAAATTTAAAGAAGATATAGATATCGTTTTACCTCAAAGCACAATTATAAAAAAAAATCAAGAATATATTTATTCTTTTCAATTAGATGATACAAAATTTATAAAATTGATAGAATTATTAAATATATTAGATAATTGTGCAATTAATAATACATTAGATAATTCTTTGAATTGGTTTGATAAAAAAATAACAATTGAAAAATTACAAGAGAAATATACTCCAATATATAATTTAGAAAATGAAAATATAAAAATAAGTTTTGATTTAGACAATAATAATGATACAATTAATTTAGAAGAAACAATTATTACTAAAATTATTGGACTTCAGTTTTATAAAAACAAATTTAGATTTTTAATTAAAATAAATAACTTAGAAAATAAAAATAGATTAGATTTTAGTGATATAGTAAATTCAAATAATACTAAATTACCTAATAAAATAAATGAAGATGTAATTAACGATTTAGCAATTAATGATTCAATCATTTCTACAAAAACAACTCTAAGTAAAAAAGATTTAGAGTCTTTAATTTCAGAAAAACGTAATTATACTAAACAATGTTTTATTCAAGCAGAAAAAATAGGTCAAGCAGCTGAAAATTTAAGACTAAAAGCTATTGAATCTATAAATGAACTTAAAAATTATGAAAAAACATATGAGAACTACAGCTAATATATTTAACAATAAAATAATAATTTTTATAAATAAAATATTTATAAAAATTATTTTACAAAAATATAATAGTTATATATATTATAATGGAACAGAAACAAATTATGAAAATAGGACTGATTTTAGTTTTAGGATTAGTTTTAGTATATTTAATATATCTATACACTAATAAAAATAATGATTCTATTGAAAATTTTGATGAAAATAATTTAGAAGAAGACGAAAATGAAAATGGTGATTATAACATTAGACCTTCTGAAGCTGTAGGCAATAATGCTACATTTGATGAGTTAGAAAACAGTAATAATTCAAATGCATTACCAAATGATTGTTTTCCTAAAGATAAATTAAATCCATCTGATTTATTACCAGGAGATTCTAATAGTAAATGGGCAGAAGTAAATCCTGCAGGACAGGGTTCTATAGGTGACCAAAATTTCTTAGACGCAGGACATCATGTAGGGGTTAATACTGTTGGACAGACATTAAGAAATGCCAACTTACAGATTAGGTCTGAGCCTCCAAATCCACAAGTTAAGGTAAGTCCATGGTTACAAACAACAATTGAACCGGACTCTAATAGACAACCTATAGAAATAGGTGGATGTCAATAATTAAAAATTTTTTTTAAACAATATATTATATGTCTAAAAAAAATTTAAAAGATGTAGTTACTAATTTTATCAAGTATGATGATTATATCAAAAATAAAGAAAAAGAATTAAAACTTTATAAACAAAAGAGGAAAACATATTCAGAAGATTTATTAGATTTTTTAGTAAAAAATAATAATAAAACTTTAAAAATAGGAGACAATTACATTAAATGTAATGAAACTAATAGTTTATCTTGTTTAAGTCAATCATTCATTAAAAATAGTATAGAAGACTATTTTTTTATACATCATAAGGAAATGTCAAAAAATAAAGTTTTAAAATTAAGTGATGATATTTTTACTCACATCATGAAGTCAAGAAAATCTACTAAAAAATTTAATCTGAAAAGAGATATAAAATAATAATATACTTAAAGAACTTACATTTATTAATATATAGATGAATAATTTAGATAACGATTTGATTAGAAATATAATATCTGTAAAAAGAAAAACTGAATTACAAAGATTAGATAAAAATATTAATAACTGGGCTATTGAAAATAAAAAAGATATAGATAGATTGTTTAAATATCTATTGAAATCATTAGATAACAACAATTTAGATATTAATGTAGAATTAAAAATATTGTATAGAGATTTTGTTAAATTTACTTATATAAAATCTACAACTTTCATATAAACTATTGAATTATTTGTATGTATATAAAGATTATTTAATTAGTTAGTACATTAAAGTATACTATAATATTTAATGTCTTGGGCTAATATAGCAAAAAAACCGACAACAAACGTTCCTGTAATAAAAAACACAACCGAAATTAAAATCATTGAAAACAATGAAATCAGATTAGAAAATTATGAATCCTTAGAATATATAACGATACAAGAAAATTTATATAATTCTTTAGAGGAACTTAAAGAAAATTGTGAAACATTTACACCTTGGTTGTTAAATAAAGTATCAACAAGTGATTTATTAAATTTTCTTAATTATTATATAGAATACAAAGAAACAATTATTTATAGTTCTGAAAGTGAAGAAGAGGAATTTGTATCATTTGAATAGTCTAAATATTATTCTTCTTCTTCCGCGGCAAAACTCAATTTATTTGGGTCCTTATTTTCTTCATCTACAAAATCAATTTCACCAAAATTAATATCATCATCTACATAATCTGGATTTATAACGTAAGATGATTTTTTAAAACTATAATTAGACCATTTATTAGTATTAAAAGGTCTAATTGTTAATTTTTTTTCTTTTACCATATTTTTATATTTCTGAAGCACATCAATTCTTTTAATATTAGAATCTAAAACCTTATCATAAATTATTTTACTTGGGTCTGCTTTAGGTTTTATTCCATAACAATTAACACCAAATTTTAAATCTTTATTATGAAAAAAACCACCATTAACCCCTGGTTTGCCACATATATTTTTACTATCTTCTGGACCAGATTGAATATCTTTCCATATTGTGTTTTGTGTTGGATATAATGCAAGTTGATTATTGCTCCAGCCATAATTACACCAATGTGCACCATCTTTATGTGCATTTAATACTTGATTATATGTAGCTAATTTTGAATCTAATGCTTTACATACAATAGCTGCATCAGCATAGGTGAAATTGTTTGAATCTATATTAAATACTTCTTTTTTATCTTTAACTTCTATAGATTCAGGCTTATCTTTAACTTCTATAGATTCAGGCTTATCTTTAACTTCTATAGATTTAGGCTTATCTTTTTTTTTTCTTTTTTTTTTTTCAATATCTAGATGCATATTAAAATCAGGTAGAAATCCAAATATGTTTTTAATAGTATCTGTAAAATTTAAATAATTTTTTGTATTATGATTATAATTAGATGTTGAATACAAATTATGTGATAAAAAAAATAAAATTACTATTAATATTAATGCTATAGCTACTAAATTTTTATTTGAAATCATGTCAATATAATATATTGTAATATTTAAAATTTATTTTATTTTTTTTTTTTATAGAATAAACAATATACATTTTCATTAATTAAATCACTTATATTTGCTAATGTAACATACTTGTCATTAAATTTATACCAGTTTTTATCAGCATTTTTTGTGTAGGCCCAATAGTGACCCCCTAAAATGTTACCTTCATGATTAGATATAGCATATAAATCATAAATTGAGTCATTTTGGTCATAACCTACACAATATTTATTTAAATTTAAATTTTCTATTGGAAAATCAATAATTTTGTTAATTTTTTGGCCATTATTATTAAATCTTTTAAAGAATATAATTAGATGTTCAGGAAATCTCCAAATATTTAATTTTTTAATGTAATTTTTTTCATCATCATCTTTTGTTTTAAATTCTATACTTTCTTCTTTACAAAAATTATCAAAACAGTCAAAAATATTAACATCTTCTTTATCAGGAATTTCTAAAGAAATATTTGAGAACGGGTCATAAGATTCGGTCTTAAATTCTTTATCATCTAAGCAAGAAATTTTTGAATAAAACTGTCCATAATAAATATCTATTATTTTTGAATAATCATTTTTGAAATATAATTTCCAATTATTAAGAGCTTTTATAGCCATTTTATCTAATTCATTTAAAGCAGTTCCATTAACATTCATGTTAACTTCTTTTGACAGCCCAGTATGTAAATTTTCTAGAAAAAACTGTAAAAATTCTTGAGAATCATTTTGATTGTATCCACTGAAAGTATCATTATTTTTTTTTATAGATAACATTTGAATAGTTTGATGAAAAGATTCAGGAGTAACAACAGCATTTTTAGAATATAAAGATTTACTAAGAATCATCCATTCTTTAACTAATTTAGTTTCTAAATTATTAATGTCTATAGTGTAATTTACAAAAAATTCAGATAAATCTCTATTTGCATTTATACATTGTATAATACTGTTCATAAAACATGTGTTGCCTAAATTTGTAATTCCACATAAGCCTTTTTTATAATATTTTTCCATTATTACATTTATAAATAAAATAAATTTAATAATCAATTTTAAATAAAATAAGTATTAATTTTCAATTAATAATCTATATGATAAGTATCATGAATAATAGATTAACAGACTTAATAAGCGAACATTTACAAAATAATAGTCAGATTAATTATTATGAAAATGTTAACATTTATACTAATAATAATACAGGTTCTGATACTACATATACACATCATCCCTCTTATACACCACATCCACCTGATACAACAACAAATTCTAATTTACAAAGACATAGACGTAGAAGAAGAAGAGTAAATAACCAGAATCAATCGCCGAATAACAATTTAGCAACTAACCATAATTTAGCAAATCAATCGCATACCCAAAATGATAGCTCACAAGATAATACCCCAGTTGAAAATGTTTACACAGAGACTATTGAATTCGAACCTATAATTACATCATTTACAATTAATCCATCAGATAATTCAAGTAATAATATTTTAGAAACATTATCGAATACATTTAGAAATTTATCTAATAGCCAAGAAGGTCTAACTATTGAAAATTTAAACAATAAAACTAGTCTTATTACTATAAACAGTGAAAATGCTGAAAGTTATTTAGGAGAAAAGTGTTCTATATGTAATATAGATTATCAAGAAGGCCAAATATTAAGAAAATTAAATGATTGTGGTCATACATTTCATTATGAATGTGTAGATACATGGTTTTCACGTCATAGCACATGTCCAATTTGCAGACAGGATTTGAATCAAAGAAATAACTAAATAGACTGATATTGTGACGTTAAAATAAATTTTTTTTTTTTAAGTTTATAATGTATAAATAAGCAAGATACAAACAAAAATGTTAAAAATAACACTAGAATTATTATATCACCTGAATTACTATTGTTTTTTTCTAATTTAATATAATAGTTTGAATTGTTATTAAATTGTAATGGATTTTGGGTATATTTCTTATATAAATACTGACATATATAATTATTTGTTTTATTATTAAAATAATAATTAAATGATTTACACTTATCGTTTATATTACACCCTGAAATACAATCATTAATATTAGTATAATTAATTACTAAAGGTAACTTATTTGATATATTTAAAAATGTATTAGTATAAATAAGATAGTTTTGTTTTGTATAATTATAGGCATAACAATTAAATACAAACGTTAATAAAATAAATATATTTATAAACATTATTTTTAATTTCAAAAATATCTTTATATATATATGTATCCAGTATATTGTTCAGATAAATGTTTAAAATATATTATTGATTCTCAAAAAAAAAAAAAACAAAATAATAATACTCCAGTTAAAATTATAAACAATCAACCATCTAGAAATGGGGTAATTGGTAAAAAATTAAATAATAGTATTAATAATGATACTCCAGTTAAAATTATAAACAATCAACCATCTAGAAATGGGGTAATTGGTAAAAAATTAAATAATAGTATTAATAATGATAAACACGTTCCTAAATTATTAAATAATAAAAAATCTAATGATAAGCTATTAAACAATAAAGAATCAAATGATAAAGAATCCAATAATGTGAAATCTGATGATAAAACATATAAAATTTTAGAAAAAGATACTAAAGATGAACCTAGAGCTTGGTTTAATTTGTCGTTATTTAAAAAATATTTTTATTAAATTAATATGGATGATACTGAATATTGTATTTTTTGTTACCAAAATATTAATTTAATAAAAAATAATTTATGTGAATGTAACTATTATTATCATAATAAATGTTATGAGCAATGGATAAATAGTAGTCAAAAATATGAGTGTTGTATATGCAATAAAAAAATTCAATTAAAATTCCTTAGAAAAAAAAATTTTATTACATGTTGTAGATTTATGTTAATAACAATATTTATAATTATATTATATATATTTATAGTAATATTAAATATTTTTGAAATTAATATATAATTTGTTTATTGGTTTTTATACACACTAGTTAAAACCCTAGCAGAAGGATCAATAATATCACCGGACCATTTAGGTAACCAATAATATGGTATAGTCATTTCTCTTTGAGAGAAATGTTTGTTAAATATTTCTCTATAATGTAATGCTTCTTTAAACATAGGAGGATTCCAGTCATATTTTTTCTGTAGATTATCAAAGTCCATATCACTATAAATCTTATCTACGTGTTCTTGGATTATTTGATACCAACCTCTTTTTTGACTACTTACACCATCTGACATACCTTCTTTCATTCTCCATAAAATTTCCTTTGGAAGCAAATTATCTCTATCAAAAGAGCTTCTAAGTAAATATTTTTCAATACCATTATAAGAAGCTAACTTGAATTTAGGGTCTATGTTCATATAATATTCTAAAAATTCTTTATCTAAAAACGGAACACGCACTTCTAAACCAGCACCTGCAGTTGATTTATCACATCTCAAAACATCAAAATATTTTAAATCTTGCATAAGTCTAACAGTTTCATTTTTAAAATCTTCTTTATTTGGTGCATTATGGAAATATAAATATGAACCAGAAGCTTCATCACTTCCTTCACCACTATAAACTACAGCAATATCAGTATTATTTTTGATATACTTTGATAATATATACATAGGAGTGCTTGCTCTAATCGTTGTCGTATCATAAGTTTCTGTTTGATAAATAACTTCATCAATCATATTTAACATTTCCTGTTCTGTAATAATAATTTCATGATGATTAGACCCTATATGTTCTGCAACTATTTTTGCATTTTTAAGATCAGTTGACCCAGTAAGACCTATTGAAAATGTTTCTAAGTCTTTATTATAATTTTTTTTTAATAGAGCAGCAAGTATACTAGAATCGAAACCACCCGACAAAAATATTCCAATTTTTCTATCCGACATAAGTCTTTTTTTAACAGCATTATTCAGTTTTTCGTAAATATCTAATTTAACTTTTTCTTCATCAAATTCTATATGCTCATTATAAAATTTTTCTATTTTATTGAAAAACATACTATGTTTCTTTGATTTAGAATCCCAAATACTTCCTGTTGGAAACTGTTGAATAACATCACAAATATTATGTAATGATTTCATCTCACTACAGATAGCATAATCACCATTTTCTAATTCTCCCATATATAATGATCTAACTCCAATGGGGTCTCGGGCGACATAAACAACGTCCTTATTTAAATCTACAAGTACACAAGCAAACACCCCATCGAGTTCATTTATGGTTTTTTCAAAACCTAATAATTTGTAAAGATGTAAAATAATCTCACAATCACTAGTTGAATTGGTTACTATATTGTATTTAGATTTTAAATCCTGATAATTGTATATTTCTCCATTACAAATCAAACTAATATTAAAATCATTAGGATGGGTCAAAGGTTGGTCACCGCGTTCTGTTATATCATTCACACATAAACGATGAAAACCTAAAAATATATTTTCAGATTCTAATCTGTATTTAGTATTATCAGGTCCTCTATGTTGACTTTTCATCATTTCTGAAATTAATTTTTCCTTCAAAGAGTTTGAAATTTTATTTTCTGATAAGTAAGCAAAAATACCACACATTTTATTTATTAACAATTAATAAAAATATATGTCAAATTTATTTTTAAATATATATATGTTTAAATTAAATTTTTTATAGAAAATCTTCTTACACAATATGGACATAATATAGAATCTTTATTTAAATTACTTAATATATATTGATTAAAACAATCTACATGGAAAATATGGTTACATGGAAGTTTAATAACTTCGTTATTAAATTGTTGATAACAAATACCACAATTATTATTTACTAAATTTATTTTCTCATCATTAGAAAGGTTGTCATATGATTTAAAATAAGCCTCAGTATTTTTCCATCCTGATGCTTTTAATTTTTGAATATGTTCAAATAAATTGATATCTAATATATCTTTTACTATTTTAAATTTTTTATTTATAATATTATTTGTTACTTTATAGAAAGGATTAGGATGTGTTAAATAGCATGATGTTAAGATACCGATACCGTTTCTATCAATATACAAGGAATCAATATCCAAATTAATATATTTTTCTACAATAGCTTTTTGTGTAATTAAATGCGTAAATGCTTTTATATAAGTTATTTCTAAAAAATAATATAATTTATCATCTTTAACAATATAAGTTTTTTTATCTAAATTAACATTAAATCCATAGTCTATTTCATCAATACAACTAGATGTATGTTTATGTAAATCTCTTTCAATAATATCCTTATATTTATATGAACCAAAACATTTTATATAATTTTTAGAAGATTGTGAAGATAAATAATCTTCTAGATTTATATCATTAAATAAAATAGTTCGTATAAAATCACCATAAATTATACAATCATTTTTTAATAAAGAAAAAAAAATTTTGTTATTATAAATTATATTTATTTTTTCATACATTTATAATATAATGGTAAAATATATTATATTTGTATTTATAACACTATTATTTTTATATTATAAAAATAATAATCAATCCACTATAAAATTTGTAAAAAAATCAGATTTAAACTTATATATTTATTTAAAAAATTACATAAAACATTTTAAGAGTAAAAATGAAATAAAATTTAAATTAGGCACTACTTTTAATAAAAATATACTTGAAGAATATTTAAGTAATATACTAATTTTTACTAAAAATGATAAAAAATGTTTAAATTATTATCTTAGTATTTTAAAACAAAATGTTACCAACACTACTATTAATTTTTCTGAATGGAATTTTGTTAAAATATCTTACAACATAGAAAAAGGAATGCCATTTACATTAGGTAAATATATATTTTTGTCAGATAGGCTCCTTTTAAAATATTATATCGATATGGCTAAAAAAAATAAAAAAAACATTATAGATAATTGTGAAACATTAATACATGAAAAGATACATATTTTTCAACGATATAATCAAAACGTGTTCGATAAATATTATCGTAAAAAGTTTAACAGTCTAAAAATAAATAATTTATCAATTTCTGAATATTGGAATAATATGATAATATCTAATCCAGATGGATTAAACATAAATTATATATATATATATAAAAACACGAAATATTTACCATTGCTAATTAATTATAATAATACATTAAAACAAATAGTCCTTGAATTAAAATCAATAAACAGTAGATTAATTACTAAAAATAAATACATTGATATACATAAATTTATTCCATTTCAAAAATATTCGCCAGATATTTCCTGTTATCATCCAAATGAGATTTATGCATATTTAATTTCAAAATTAATAATTAAAAATATTAAATCGTTTAAAATTATATAAGGCTATATCAATATATTATAATATATGAATTTTATTGAAAACGATGAAAATGGTTTACTTTATGCCAATTTTAGCGAAAATAAAGATTGTATTATTTTTGGAACAACTATAGGATTTTATGTCTATACTTGTAATCCTTTTAAAAAAATTATATCAAGAAGGATTATTGGTGGTATTTCTATTATAGAAATGTTAAATAAATCAAATATAATGATATTTACTGGTAACGTTAATAAAGGTTTATATCCTAATAATAAATTAATAATTTGGGATGATAATCAAGGAGAAGTAATTGGAGAAATTGAGTTTAAAACTAAAATTTTAGCTATTAAAATTATTAATAATATAATAGTAATTTCTACTATAGATAAAATTTATATATATAATTTTAATAATATAGAGTTAATTAAAAAGATAGAAATAAATCCTGAATGTAACGGTAAATTTAGAATACAAAAAGATTTAATTGTTTATCCAGACTTAAATGTAGGTAATATATGTGTTTACAATTATAAAGATAATAAATCAATTATAATAACAGCTCATGAAAATCCTATTGAAACATTTTGTTTATCTAAAGACAATAAATATTTAGCAACATGTTCACAAAAAGGAACACTAATAAGGATTTTTTCTATTTCTACCAGTGACAAAGTTAAAGAATTAAGACGTGGTTCTGACCAAGCAAAAATTATTGACCTGAAATTTAATGATGAATTAAATTATCTACTTTGTGCAAGTGATAAAGGCACAATACACATATTTAACGCATTAGTTGATTCTGAAGAGAATAAAAACGGTAATCTTTATATGATAAATTCAATTAAAAATTATTTACCAGAATATTTTAGTTCAGAATGGAGCTATAAACAATTTTATTTACCAGGTATAATTACTATATCTGAATTTATAGATCATGATAATAAACTATTAAGTATCGGTAGTAATGGATGTTTATATACATTAGATTTTAATGAATCAAACAGTGAAATAAATAATGTTATTAAATTTATTTCAAATGACGATGACCCATTTAAGGATAGAAATTCAACTATAAAATAAATAAAAAATCAATTAAAAGAAATTGATTTGTAAAATCAAATAAAAAATGATATAAATAAAATGAGTATTACAATATATTTAGCAAATTTAAATGATTTAATTGAACGAGAAAAATATGCAACCGAGATTATTGTTAAAAAAGATTATTCTGATTTAGAAAGTATTAAAAAATATATTAATAATAAATACAATTTAAAGATAGATATTATTATATCTAATGACAAAATAATATCAACTTTGGATGATGATATAGAAGACCTTTTATTTATAGAAACAAAAAAACATTTGACCCCAGTAACTCCAAGTATAGATAATGTTTTTAATAATTTAATAAATAATATACTTCAAAATGTTAATGTAAATAATTCAAACACAAATATTGTTGAAGACGAAAATGATGAAGAATCTGATTTAGAAAACAATGACAACTCAAATAATAATTTATTTCAACAAAATAATATTGATAATTCTATATACAGTCTACCTAATACAGAAGACTTTGAATTTAGTGATAAATTACTAGAATTAAATAATATTGGTTTTTATAATAATTCTTTAAATCGAGAAGCACTTATAGTAACAAACGGAAATATTAATCAAGCTATAAATTATATTTTAGAAAACAATTAATTTACTTTTAGATTCATACATTTTTCTAATGTATTATTTGATTCTATAAAAGGTTTGCTTCTTTTTAATACAAGTGACTCTGTGTCACTTTCATCATTACTATTAACGTATTTTTTAGTATCTTTATAACTATATCCTTTATTTATGAAATTATATTCTTGTTGAGGTATTATAGATACCATAGGAGGATTGATAATTTTGTAATCTTTTTTGTAATTAGTATTATTTTCTCTAAAATGTTTAATATAAAGAGAACCACCAAATATTTTTAATGTTTGTCTGGGTGGTGCTAATTTAATCTTTATATTTTTCTCATTATACAATTTACTATACATAAAATTTAATAATGAATATTTTTCCCATACATCATTATTATTGTAATTATCAAATATATAGGCTGCTGCACATTCTGGACTACAAAATACACCATATACTTTAAATGTTTTATCAATATATTCATAAGGTATAGCACATGGAATATTCGAAAATGGATGACAACACCACCAACAATACACAGATGTTGAAGATATCCAACTATTTGAACTATTGAATTGTATTAATGTGTCTTCAACACTATTAACTTTATTTTGTTTTGTTAAATTTACTAATTCTTGCTTTCTTTCTTCTTTCATAATATCAATAACATTGTTATAAACTTTAGATTTATCTACTTCCTTATTAATATACCAATTCTCATTATGAATAAATTTAAAATCATCATTCAGTATAACTGTTGATTTTTTTTTTTCATTGTCTTCACTGTCATCGCTATTTATATCAGATTTAATGCTAAATTCTGAATTTTCCGAAAGTAAATCATCTTCTAACGAAAGTTTAGAAATTTCAGTTTTTTCAGATTTTTTTTGGTCAAATGGATAATATGAATAATAACCTAACTCGTTTTTATTAATAATATTCTTTTTATTTAAAAATTGCACACTATCAATTGGATTTCCACCTATTATATCTTGAAATCCAACAGGCTCATTCATATCAGGCTTATATGTTAACAATTCTTGTTCTTTTGAAGTTTGATAAATATTTTTTGATTTAATAGGTAAATGTAATATAACATTTTTAGAAGTTATATCAGTTACTTTATCAACTAATTGATAACTTTTTTGCTTATATTTACGTCCTCTCTTTTTTGGAACTTTAACTTCTTCAACTTCAGGTTTAGGTTTAGGTTTTCTACCACGTTTTTTTGGAATTTTAACTTCCTCAACTTCAGGTTTAGGTTTAGGTTTTCTACCACGTTTTTTTGGAATTTTAACTTCTAACTCAATATTTGGCTTAGGTTTCGGTTTTCTACCTCTTTTTTTTGGAACTTTAATTTCAGATTGATTTTCTATATTAGATTTTGTAGTTTCTTTTGAATCAGAAATAGGATTGCTGTCAGACATTATATAATTTATAGCATTTATTCTTTAAATAAACACAGAATTGAAAATTTTATATTTAAATAATATAATGACAAATTCAACTAATCCCATTGAGGAATATAAATTATTTAAAAATAATTTAATAAAACTTTTCGAAAATATCAAAGTTCTTATAAATATTTTAAAGCCTATGTTCAACAATGGTCTAGAGATATCATGTAATTTAAGTAAAAAAATAACAGATATAGTATGTAATTTTGAAGATAATATAGATAAAATGTATAAGTATATTGATAACAAACGATTAAATATAAATCAAATTGCAGATTTACAAAATATAGTTGATAAAAACAAATCTAATTTGGAAGTTTTAAATCAAAATTTAAAACCAGAAAAAAATATTACAAATGATATAAAAATAAATGATTTAGAACAAAGTAAAGTAAATACTAAAATATTACCTCATAATATTAAAATAGATGATGTGTCTAATGAAATATTAAGTAAAGTAAATATAAAGAGCTTACCTAATAATATTAAAGCAGATGATGGGTCTGATAAAATATTAAATAAAGTAACTATAAATAGATTGTCTAATAAAATAGATACCACATCTAATAAAATATTAAATAAAGGAAACAATCAGAAAACATCCAATAATTCAAAAAAAAAAAAGAGGAAAAAAAAAAAAAAGCATCAAAGAGGTGGAAGTAATTTAATTTTTGAGTATATTACAGACCCTTTTAGTAAAAATATTTACTCTATATATTCTAAAAAAGGATTAAAAATATTAGAAAAGTATATAGAATCAAAATAATTATATATTATACCAATATAGGATACTATTTGTTAAAACAATATTTTTAAAAGAATCTATTTGATAAGATATCAAATCTTCTAATGAACCTATATAATCTATATAGTCATCAGTTATAGTAAAATTAAAATTATCATCATATTTATACCATAAGTTATCTTTACAGAAAAAAGTAATATAATGATTATTGTACCAAACTATAATACCTCTTAAAAATAAAGTTTTACTATTAAGTATTATTGTTTCAATTGGTAATATTTTAATAGGGATAAATACATTTCTCAAATTTTTATCTTTATCCAAAACTTGTTTTTTTCTATGTATACCAAAAAATAATGTCTCTGCATTATCAACTATACATTCATTTACATATTTAAAAATACGAATAGCTTTATTATTTATTGGAGGTAGATCATCTATTTTAATTTTTTCTTTTCCATCAATACTTACTACAAAATCAACACCTTCTTCAGTGATTTTTTTGTAACCTTCATATAAATGGTAGCTATCTTCTGGATATAATTCTTGTTTATATCTAATAAATTTAGAAATAGGAATTAATTTTTTATTTTTCATAATATTGTATAATGCTTTCTTTTTCTTTGGAAACCATAACTCTAATGTAGTATCATAATAATAATTTGGTTTTTTTATTTGTTCTAGAGTATCATATATAAAATGATTAATTCCATCATTTAAATTCATATTAAGTAAATTTGTTAGGTCAAAATTGTAAACATGTTTAAAAATAATATTTTTATCATAATAAGTCACTTCCTTAAAGTCGTTTTCTATTACTGGATTAATAAACATATCATCTAAAGAAGAAGTATATTTTTTTGGATTTTCATCAATAAATTTATAACTTGTAAATCTATTACAATCACTATAATCTATTCTAAAAACATTAAATAATATACTCATAAATTCTAATGTATCATTCATGGTATTGTTCACAAAATTAAGATTGTTTGTTTTTTTTTTACAATGCGTTAATTGTTTTAAAAACTTAAAAGAATTTATTATTTCATTTGATAAGAGTTTTTTATTTAAAGTATTAAATGACGTGTATATATTATTTAATATTTTTATAGATTGTTCAGGTGCACCTTCTAAACATTTATTTTGGGAAATTTGAGACGTTGATAACTCACCTAAAGATATATTTTTATCTAAAAAATTATTTGTTATAAAATCAGATAAACCCGTTTCAAATATAGGAATTAAAAATAAAAATATTATACTATCCGCATAACAACTATTATTATACCATTCTATTCTACCAAAATTTAAAAAATTATCATATGAATTTATAACTTCATACGCTTTTTCAACTCTTTTCGTTTTTTTTATTAACCATTTATCTAAATCCTTTTTTATTTTAAATGTTTTGGCTGTTTTTTGATCTATATATGTATATTTCATGTTTTTAACTATATAATCAAAAGTTACTTTCTCCAAATCAACTTTTCCACCTAAATTATTATCTGATACAATATTTAATTTTTTGATAGGTAAAATACCCATCTTAATATCACTTTCTTTAGAATTGCTAGAAACATCTATAGTTTCTATATTAATATCATTTAACACCTTTAAAATAGTGATACGAGTTAAAAATAATCCAGTAATAGGGTCTTTTTTTGGAATTTTTAAAATATCTAATACATACAATAATTGAGGCGTAAACCATTGATATTTAATAGGTTTATTTTGAAAAGTATATATTTTATCATCACAGATTTTAGTAATATTGTTTATTGTTAATAAAGGATACTTAGAACTTATCATATAAATATATATAGATAATAATATATATTATTATTTATGTAAAATAATTTTTCCTTGATACTGCTAAAAAACTTTCAGAAGAACCAATACAAATTTGTTGGTCATCTTTTATAATCCGCTTACTAAAAATGGCAGGAGAACCATCTTTAGAAATCATATCTAAAGCTGTTAATTTTGTTACAGAATCACATAATGGAATACATTCTAAAATTTGACCAAAAGGTTGTCTATTAGAATCTCCATCTAAACCAGAAATAATTATACTTTTGGTTGTTTCACTATATAATACAAATTCCTTTAAATCATTGAAAAATTGGGCCTCATCTATTCCAATAATATCTGAATTAATATATTCGTCTGTTTTAATTATATCCATCAAATTTAATGTTTTTAGAGCTTTTCTTGTTTCATTATTATGTGTTTTAACACTATTACCTGTCCTTGAATCCAAATTACTATTTATAATTAATGTCTTTTTACCAATTGCTTGATAGCGACTAATTCTCCGTACCATTTCAGTAGTTTTACCTGCCATCATACAACCAAGAATTATTTCAATTTTTGTGTCTTGCATTTTTTCTAATTAACCTTAGAAAAATATAAATCAAATTTAAAACTGTTTAAGAAAATTGTCTATCATTACAAGAATTCGTTGCATTTCAACATTATTTTCTAAATAATTAATATTAGTATCAATTTCTAAAACAGGTATACCAATGTTTGAGAGCCATTCTAGGTGCTTATTATTTATTTTTGTTAAATAATTTAAATCTATATTTAATTCTTCTTTTCTATCTCTTATTTTAATACGTTCAAAACAAATTTCAGGATTACACTTTAAATATATAATAGCTTTAGGTGATAAATTAATATCTATATTTTTATGTAAACTATTATATATTTTCCAATCAACTTCATTTATACACTCGTCTTCAAACAATTGTTTTGCAAAGCAATATTTATCTGTTAAAATACTTCGTTCAGATATTATATCGTCAGACTTTATATTTAGTTTTTCTAATTTTTCTATCTTAGTATTAAGAGCACAAATTTGAAAACTAAAAGACCATTTTTTAGGATTTTGATAAAATAATTCTAATATATTTTTATCATTACTATCCTTTACTTTTCTCCATTCATCTACAGGTTCTTTTATAAATTTCTTATCTTTATATATTTTTTCTAAAACATTAAATAAAGTTGTTTTACCTGAACCAATGTTTCCTTCTAAAGAGATATACATTTTTTATTATATTATCTTATCAATTATTATATCAAATTTATTATTATGATTCTAATAAATCTTTATAGTAAGTTTTTTCTATAGTTCTTCTTGTAGAACGTAGGAACATTGCTTTTTCTAATTCTAATTTTTCTAATAAACATTCAGTTTCTTTGTCTTGACTTTCACTCTTTTTTATATTGTTATCTTTACTATTGTTATCTATATTATTACTATTTTTAAGTTTTTTTTTTCGATTTTTGGACTTTTTAAATAATTTTGTTAAATTTAATAATTCTTTCATGATTTATATATATATATATATAAATATAACGTAATTTAAATTTGATTATTTATTTTAGTTTAAATTAAAAATCAATATTATGGATTCTTCTAAAAATATACTAACAAATTACAATTTCAATTTAGATAATTATATAAATAAAATGCAAGACAATCCTTATATAGATGAGCTTAATCATAGTATCAAAAAACAACAAATTGATAAATTAAGAAAATATTTTCCAGATGATTGTATTAACCACCTATCAATTGATGCTTTGATGAAAATCAATTCAAGTTTTACTGATTCTAAATTATTATTAAAATTTTTTAATGAACTTAATTTTAATAATTCATTGTCATCTAACGAAAAATTATCAAAAATAAACCAAAAAATTAAAACTTTAGATAATACTGTTAAAAAAATTAAAATTAAACCTACACAATTAAGAATTTCTACAATGACAATGTGTGGAGATTTGGGAAATATTATTAATACATCTAATTTATATAAAAATTTTGTTGCACCTAAAAATTGTTTATCGGAACCAGAAAACAAACAAAGCACTAATAAATATAAAAAAAATTATATAGGTATTATTGGGTGTAAAGCTGATGATTTAGAACCCAAAGGATATTTTAATAAAAAAAAACTCGCTAATTTTTTCAATAGTGCGACGTTAAATATATTAATTAGTGATAATAAATGTATTAATTTCAAATTATTTAAAAATGGTAAAATTCAATTAACTGGAGTTCCAAGTGAAGAATTAGGATTAAAAAGTATAGATATTGTAATAGATTATATAAAACAAAATAACAAAAGTATAGTAAATGATATTGAAAAATTAAAATTACAAACTTATAAAATAGTATTAATTAATAGTGATTATGATTGCGGATTTATGATTCATCGTGATAATCTTGCAAATATCTTGATTAACAAATTTAACTTATCTGTAAATTTTGATTGTGAAAACTATCCTGGTGTTAAATTACAATATTTTTATAATACCGAAACCAACTCTAATGGTATTTGTAATTGTTTAAAAAAATGTATAGGAAAAGGAGATGGAAACTCTATAAATAACTGTAAAAAAATAACAATATCTACATTTCAAAGTGGTAAAATAATTATAACAGGAGGTAGAACTATTGAACATATTAATACCGCCTACAATTATTTTAATCAAATTCTAGAAAATTATTATAATGAAATAGTTAAATCTGATACTGATGATACTAAATTAATAAAAAATTATAAGAGACAACATTTTTATATTAAAAAACAAAATATTAGTAATTTTGATTTATATAGTTCATTAATAAATATCTAAATTATTAGAAGTAATTTTATGTGTAATTTCAAAAACAAAATTAAGATTTAAATTTTTTTTATTATAATTAATTATACTACCATTAGGCCTCTTTATTTTAATAGTCAACTTATTTAGACAAAATGGTATAGGAAATGTTTTTCTATAATCTTCGGAATTATTATTAGTTATTTTTTTATAATTACCCAAATCAGTATCAAAAGTTAAAAGTAAAAATGCATTATTAACATCTTTATTAATCGATTTATAATTTGAACCTAATTCTTTTATTTCTAATAATATATAAGGATATTCATCGATAGTTTCAGTTTCGCCTATATTTTTAGGAAAAATTGCTGATTTCAATGAAACAGATGTCACTTCTTGTAAATTCAATTGATCTAATTTAATACAAAAATCTGTCATACTATCAGACAATTCTTTATCCATATCATTACTATCTATTGATATTAATTGATTTTTCAGTTTACTTTTCACTAAATTATTACGTTTTAAAATCGGTTTGTTTTTTTGTTTTACATCAAAAACTAATTGTTCTAATTTATCTATATCATTTAATGATGTGATATTATATCTTATAAAATAATTATTAATTTCATCATCAGTTGTTTCTATATTATATTTTGAAAGTATCCTTAAAACAACATTTTTAAATTTATCTAAATTATTATTTTTTACAATAGAATTTGAAAATTTGTCATTTAATAACCCAACTTCTTCTAAATTTTTATTATTATTAATATTTTCATTAATAGGCAGATTTTCTATATCATCTGTTAAAACACTATTCATAGATTGATTTTCTATATCACCTGTTAAAACACTATTTTTGGATTGATTATCTATATTACCTGTTAAAATACTATTTATAGATTGATTTTCTACATCATGTGTTATTTGGTTTACAGAATTAAGACTATTTGTATAAGAATTATCAGGTTTTTTATATTGATTTTCGATATCATGTTTTGTTTCACTATTAAAATTAACACTATTTGTATAAGAATTATCCGTTTCTATATTTATTGTTTCTTGTTTATTATTGTAACTGTGTTTTTTTTTATTAAATTCTGATTCAAGTATATTCTTATAGTCACTACGACTATACTTTTCATAGTTATTTTTAACATTTTCATAATTGTTAAATACATTATTACTAGGCTGTATAATATCACAGCTTTGATTTCTCCTATCATTTAGATATTTATTGTTTAATTTTTCATATTTTTCTTTACCATCTAATCTTGTATTTAAACCAGCTAATTCATTCATTATTATATAGTATAAGTTATTTATAAAAAAAAATCTAAACATATTTATATTTAAAAAGTTGAAATTATTCAATAATTTTAGGAGCTATATAATAATGTAGATAGCTATTTTCTTCAATTTGACATTCTAATTTTGTAGGATAATCTTCAGATAAGTTAATTAATATACTATTAGAAATTGCGTTTAATTTTAAGATTGACTTTATTTTTTTAAGATTAAATTCAATATCAAAAGATTTTTTAATGGGATATAATTTATAATCTAACTTTTTATTGATAACCAATTTATTTCCTTTTTTTTTCATCATTAAACGTTCCTTATTCTCGTTGTTTTCTTTTAACAGTAAGTTTAAAATTCCTAGATGACCTTCGCCATATAATTTAATATCTTTAGAATCTTTATTAATATAAAATTTAATTGTTTCAGTTTCTATAATATCCATTTCATTACAAATTGTTTCCAATCTATTAAAACTTATATCAATTTCTTGGTCATAATCCATTGAATCTATCTTTAAATCATCTTGTTCTATTAATAGTAATTTTAGTTCAAATTGACTCTTTCGATTTTCATTTTCGAATGTAATACTAATCTTATCTTCACTTTTATCCATATCTAAAATAATACAATCATCCTTATCATATGCATTTAAAATCTTACAAAAGCTCTTAAGATTTAAACCAACTATAACATCTTTTTCTACATTATACTCGTCAAAATCGTCCTTATCTAAAAAACCATCTATATATGACACATGTGATTGATCCATACTATTAATATGTATTCCATCAGTATTTACATTGATATTTAATGTATCAGTGATATCTTCTATACATTTAAAATACTTTAATAGTATAAACGGATTAGAATGTCTTAGACTAAACATTATCAATTTATTTTTTGAAATTAAATAATTTAAGAATCAAAATTTAAATATATATATATATATATATATTATAAATGATATATAATAAGATAGTAAACCCGTTAACAGGTAGATATGTAAGTGTTTCAGGACCTATAGGAAAAAAAGTATTAAAAAATTATATAGAAAATTTATATGGTGGTGCTACCCCCATTCCAATAGATAATGGTGTTACACCTAGATTTCAAATTGGAGACGTTGTTGCTTTAGTGAAAAATACTGATGTCAAAAAAGGACGAATATTAAAATATGTAAAAATTAGCAGTGCACAAAAGAAGAAGGACTCCGGTCGAGAACCAATATGGGAATATAAAATTGAGTTTTATCTTTGGCATGGTATAAAAAAAACCGCCGATAGATATTTAACTGCTAAAAATTTAACTAACTCTCCCCCAAATTTCCAACAAGATGAATATAAAAAACAATTAGAATATTTAGCTGAGATAGATAAAGAGATAGCTAAACCTGAACAAAAAATTGATTGGAACTCAGAATTTGATGAAGCTCTTAAAATTACTGCTCATGTATTTGGGGCAAGTAATAGTGCTAGCCAAGACGACGGTAGGGGAGGAGGGGAATATTTTTTTGGTGGTAAGGGCAATTTACATATTCATAAATGGCCGGCTAATTTTAAAGTCAAGTCTTCAGCATTTGAGGGTGGAGAAAAAAATATACCTCTTCAAACTACATTTAATAATATAATTGATACAATTACAGAAGCATTAAAAAATTTATTATCCGATTCATTAAATATTACAAAAGACATTAATAATAGTGATATAGACAGAGATTTATATTATACATATGAACATATTACAAAGCACCCTGAAGAATATGCATTATGGAATAACAATTTTTTTTCATCATCACAAACTGGTAATACACCCATCAGAGCAGAAAAAGTCATTAAACCTGTATGGTTTTATTTTTTATATACAATGATAAATGAAATTTATAGGTCAAACAATTGCCCCATATCATGTAAAGCAAAAATAGAAACTAAAGAATCTGAATTTGAAGATATCTCATTAGGACAAAAAAAATCAAATGAAGAACATTTAGCTATACTAAAAAAACAAAAGAAAGAACTATTAGACAATTATTGCCAAGACAGTATGCTTTGTGATAGGTCAAATGTCTTGACAGCTCGTACAGCTGAGGGAGATTTCAAATCTATTATGGATGAGCTAGGTTTAAAAGGAACTAGAATAACAGAAGCAACTAAAGATAGATATTGTAAAAGTATAGGTTGTAATAATTGTGAATCAATTGTGGAACAAAACGATATATTAAAACTTATAAAAATGGGATATAGTGATCCAAAAATAGGTGAAGAATATTGTAGACCATATGAAAATGATAAAAAATTTATAAATGATAAAATTTTAAAGGCAAAAATAAATATATTAGAAAAAAATATAGCAAAAGAAAAAGAATTAGCAATAAAAGAAGAAATTAAAAATTTTAAACAAAAAATAAAAGATTATATAGATAATGAGCCACAACCTACGGTACGATTAATTAATATAACATTAAATGAAATACAAACTAATTTAAAATCAAGATTTATAGGCGCAAGTAGCAAGACACAGGGTATAACTCAATTAGTATCAAAAATAGATGAATTTAATACATTTAAACAATTAATATTTTTAGTTGATTTATTGATTAATAAATTATATACTACTGGTAATAAATCGTTAAAAATAATTAAAAAAGATATTGAAGAAAGAATTACCAACTAAATAGTTAAATTATTTAATCTAATAAATAAATTATCAGGTAGATAATTTACATATTTACTTATATCAAACTTTTTCCCATCATGATTAATAAGTAATTTTTCTAATTTACCTATTAATTCCAATCGATTTTTATAACAATTATCTGTAGTATATTTTAAATTCTTGATTTCTGAAATTACATCCTTAATTTTTTTACTTTCAACCTTTCTTTCGCTATTATAGATTTTTATTTTGATTTCTATATGATTAATTAGATTTTTTTTTATTCTAGAGTTTTGTTTTTTATCCCAAGTTTTAACTAAATTATTTGATAGTTTTTCGATAAATTTATAAAGACTATGTTCTGATTTTTTATATTTTTCTAATAAAATACCAGAAATAATTTTAAGTAAGCATATAAATTCTAAACTATTATTTTTAGGATTTATCGTAATTTGTCGTAAATTTTTTTCTGTATCTATCTCTGTATGCATATATTCCAATTTCATTGCATCTTTAATGTTTTGATGAGTTTGCCATGAAGAGTTATCTCTATTTATTTCTAGTTTAAGTTGAAAATTACGTTGCTTTTCATAAAACAATTCTAATTGTGTTTTTATATCTTTATGATATTTTTTAAATAAAAGAACATAAAGATTTCTAGTATATTTATCATCCATCTATTTAAATACTATAAAAATTATAAGTAGATATTTAATAATCAAATTTAGTATTTTCATCAATATAATCTATTTCTTCTTCACTCGATTGTCTACCTAATATTATATTTCTTTTAGGAAAACGTCCAAATTCTTTTATAACGTTTCTATGTTTTTTTTGATGATATAATAATTGTCTTAATATTTCTTTATCTTTAGGAACATCGGTTTTTTTAATAATATTTTCTAGAACAGCTAATCCAAAATTTTGACTATCGATATCTTCAGAATGCTGATATGGAAGTAAAATAAACATTTGTTGTTCCGCTGTCGCTTTTTCTAAATATATATCTAAACCCATCTCTGTAAATAAAAGTATTTTTTTATCATTTTTATATGCTCTAGGTGTGCCTCTATATATATGCCTGGAAAATTGGTCCATAAGAATTATCATAGCAAGATAAGATTTAAAAGAATTTAACCAATCTAATAAATAACCCTTTTCAGCTAATGATAAAATTTTTGAAAAATTTTTTTTAATATAAGTGTCATATTTTCCTTGGCTATGAAACCATTTATTATAATCTAATTTAGTTTCAAACCAGAAATCTAAAATCTTATCAATATAACTTTCATACAATATTGTATTAGACATCTGTAATTAAAATATATTTTTTTTTTATGTATTTTTTTAAATAAATATCAATTAAATAAGATAAAATATAAAAATAAGATCTTATTTTAATTAATGATAAATAACAATATTAAAAAAATATCATCTATAATAGAAATACTAATACTATATATAATTTTCTTATATTTATCTATAAAAACTTTTAAAAAATATAGTTATTTATCGTATAAATATAAATTTGCAAATAAAGAATCTTTAGATCCTACAATTGTTTCGGTATTACATTCTAATAAAAAACCCAAAAATTTGATAACCAATTATACAACTATTTTAGTAAAAAAAATATTTTCTAATATCTCTAAAATTTTTCATCAAATATTTGAAATTTTTCACAAAATATTTGGTTCTTTTACAACAAGTATAAATCAAATTAGAAATTTAACAAAACCAATAAGAACATTTTTTAAAAATACAACCCAGATGTTTTACAATAAATTAAATAATTATATGATTTCAATATCCTATTTAGTTCATAAAATTAGAGATACATTAAAAAGAAGTGTATCAGGTTATAATCTAGTTTTCCATAGTCTTAATCATATATATTATTCTCTCCAAAGTATTCTTAATTCTCCAATACCAAACATTACTAAAAAGTTTATAGGCGCAACAAGATGGTTAGATAAATCATTTAGTAAATTAGGATTATGTTTTGACCCAGATACAATTATTAATACTATATATGGTGATGTAAAAATAAGTGATTTAGAAATAGAAACTGAATTAGATAAAGATAATTTTATTATTTCAATTCATAAATTTATTTGTAAATGTGATATGTATAATTTCAATAATATTCTAATTTCAGGTTCTCACTTAGTAAATTATCATAATAAATGGATTCGTATCGAAAATATAGATAGGGCCAAAAAAATTATTTATAAAAAACCATTTATTTATTGTATTAATACTACAAAAGGATACATTAAAATTAAAGATTATTATTTCAAAGATTTTTCAGAATCGACAGACAAATCTAATAATAAATTAATTAATAATATAGTTTTATCAAAATTAAATAATAGTTCTAGAATCATTAATAATAATTCGCCTAAATATATTGAACAAGGTTTAGGAAAAGATACACTTATTAAAATGATGAATGGATTAAAATCTATATCAAAAATAAATATAGGAGATATATTATACAATAACAATCCTGTATTAGGTATTGTTGTAGTATCTTCAAAATATAATAAAATATATAGTTATAAGGATAAATATATATTTTCCAATAATGTCAAAGTAAATGAATCAGGTATATGGTTATGTATAGAAGATTCAATATACAGCAAAGAAATTAAAACATATCAAGATAAATTGTATCACTTAGTAACTAAGAAAGAAATTATAAATCTAGAGACAATTAATATAACCGATTATATTGAACTCCACAATACCCAAATAAATAATGAAATAGATCAAATTTTAGAAAAAAAATCTAGTTTAAAATGTAATTAAATAATAGTAGTGATGCTTGAAAAAATTCTTGTTCATTGGAAACCATTATTAAAAATATTAATTGTAATTATTATTTTTATAATTTTATATGCATTTATAATATCTAAGTCTTTACATAAATATCTAATAGATAATTGGAATTATTTTAAAAATAAACCATATATAATTCCTATATCTGGATTTATAAAAAAAAATCACAAAATGTCAGGATATGAATCAACTAAATTTAATTTAATTAATTACTTATCTTCAATGGTAAAAAAAATAATGGCTTTACTGATGAAACCATTTTATCCAATATTTGAAATAATTATTAAACTAATAGACTATTTTAAAAATATTTTAAATAGATTTAGAGTGCAATTTAAGATAATGAGAAATTTTTTATTTAAGATGGTAGAAAATATCTATATCAGACTTCAAAATTCTGCTGCAACAATAACGTATTCATTTTTAAAATTAAGAGAAGGCTTAAAAAAACAGATTGGACTATTTAAACTTATATCATGGACAATAGCTAATTCTTATTATTTTTTATATTCTTTAGTTAAAGGCCCTATGGGTCAATTTGGTAAATTCGGAGAAAAGTGGGGATTAACGGCGTCTGTATTTACATTGGGAGCCCCGGGTGCTGCTGTATGGTTTTCAACTGTATGTTTTAAAGGCGATACATTAATAACATGTGACAATAAAAAGAAGATTAAAATTAAAGATATAACAATAAATAGCATTTTAAATGATTTTGATAAAGTCTTAGCAACATTAGAATTTGATATTAGAGATAAAATTATTCCTGTTTTTAACTATAATGGTATCATTATCAGTGGCGACCATCTTGTTTTTGAAAACAATAAATTTATAAGAATAAAATATTCAAAGAATAGTCAACCATATTATTATAGAGATGATACATTATATTGTATAATAACCAAGTCAGGATTAATTCATATAGAAAATAATATATTTAAAGATTATTTAGATACGCATGATCCAAATATTAATAATAAAATCAACACTATTATAGAAAAAGAATTGAATCCTAATCAAACTATATCCAATAAAAATAAAGTTAATGATATAATATGGGGTTTTAGTGATAAAACTGTTTTAAATATCGAAAACAAAAAAATTGCATTTGATAAAATTAAAATAGGAGATACAATTTTGGGTGATAAAATTACTGGAATAATTAAAATAGATGGTCTAATAGTAACAAAATATATATATAAATGCGAAAATAATGATAATTTAATAGTTTCAGGAAATGTATTAGTAAAAGAAGACGATGTATGGATCAGAATATCACAATCAAAAAACGCTAAAATAGTGAACTGTGAAGATAATTTTATACATTTTACAACAGATAGTAATATTTTAAATATAAATAATACACAATTTAGAGATTTTTTTGAATGTAGTGACTATAATATAAATAATAAAATAGATAAAATAGTTGAACAATCAATTAATTAATCTTACTGATTTTCTAATAAATAATTAAATTTACCCGTAGATACTAAATTTCTGAATATTTTATTTTTATCATTTTTTTGTATACCTACATTCCAAATACAATGAATACATAAAGGGTCTTCGTAAAAAGTATGTTCAATCCCAAATTTACTTTGAACATCTCTAGTAGCTAATAAACCCAGATTATATTTTTTAATATTTTTAGGAAAATATATATCTTCTGGATTATTTGTAATTTTTCTAGATTTACTATCAATAATTTCATCTTGATAATATTTTACTTTATTTAAACAATCTAATATGACTGATTTAGTTCTTATATTAATAGCAGCATTTGCATAATCATCAGGAAAGCCCCATTTTTTTGGATAAGGCGGTCCGATATAATCGTATTTTAAAAAGTCTTTTATATTTTGTTTTAATACAATTGTATCTTCACACCATAAAAACAGTTTTTCTCCTCTAAATAATTTGTAAAAATTTATACTTGTTTTTATACTTTGATAAATATAATTAGTGATAATTTCAGGATAATCTAATTTTATAACCTTTATTTTTTCTGATATATTAAAACACATATTTTTCATATAATCGTAATTTTCTGTTCCTGTAACTATTGTATGACTCCATTCAGAACCAAATTTATATATTAAATTTCTTATTAAAAATTCTACATGTGGTAATTTTCTGGTATCAAAATATATAGTTTCATATTCAGAGTTTACACTAATATCTTTAATAGGTATATTTCTACTATATTTTAATAAATTTAGACATTCATTTCTAAATTTATTAACTTTTAGATTTCCTCTATACTTTCTATACTTTTTTGATAAACGTTTAATCATTATATAATATAATTATATTATTATTATTCTTATAAAACTAAAAAAAAAATATTTTTATAATATATGTATACGAAAATCGTAAATCCATTTACTAATCGTAGAGTCGATATAAATTCTAAACTAGGAAAAAAAATATTACATAATTACTTAGTAATAAGTTCAGGAGGTGCTGTTACAGAAGGAGATAGCGGATCGAGTAGGTGCACACAATTCAGAAAAAATATAGAACCCAAGTGTGGTGAAGGAGAATCTTCTCATTGTCAATGGTATAAAGGTATAGGCTGTTATCCTAAAAAAGAAAATCCTCATAAAATACGTAATACTAATAGGTCTAGGAAAAGACTAATGAATGATATGTTTTCAAAGCGAGAAGCTGTGAGAACCCGACTAGAATTAATTAATACTGGAGAACAGGATTCCATTAATCAAATTTACGATAATCAAATTGACATTTGTTCAACTAAATTTAGTGAAAGGAACAAAAGAGGTAGTTCATGGAAAAGAATAGAAGATGCTGATAGAGAATGTGGTATATGTCCATATACTAATGCAGGTGAACAAAATTTAATTGATATTGATAGAACTACTTGTTCAAAAATAGGAGACTTATGTTATAGCGATGATTGTGGTGCTGATAAAACTTTATTTCTGAAAGACAAAAGTAAAATTGTTCTCGAAGATAATATTTATATCATACCTCCCGATGGTGAAGTGTGTTTTGGAGATACTATAACAGAATGTATAGCAATAACTTTAGTATTTGAAGGTAATTATAAAATTGCGGCACATATTAATCCAACAGATTTTATAGCGACAATGACCGAAAATTCGGGTAAAAACACAAAAATTAATTGTCATAATTTATTATATTGGATTAAAAGAAAAATAAGAGAATTAACCGATATACAAGGTCAAAGACCTATATTACAAAAAATATTAATATTTTCAGGAAATAGCTCAGATATAACTATTTTCCCATTAGAAAAAAAACAAGCAGATGGAAGTATTAATAATTATTGGATATTTGCTCCTGATGATTTTATTGGAAATATAATATCGAATCCAAAAAATTTAAACTTTAATAGTAATATACATAGAGAAGAATTAATATTTACAGAGGAACTTGAATTTGGTCAAAACACAATGGACTTATCCGGTTTTGCGATGGATTTATCAACTATCTTAAATTTAAATATAGTTAAAAATATTGATATACAATTTAAAAGAGGAACAGTAATAGGTGGTTTAGGAGCTGTCCCAAGAGGAGTTATAATTAAAGGTACGAAAGTTGCTCCTTGTTTGTTGATTGCTGCTGATGGAACATGGAATATATAAAATTTAATGTTGAAATTTTCTCTTTCCTTAGAAACAATATATAATTGTATATTTCTAATATTGAAAAATACAATAAATATAATAAATACTTTACATTTATAAATGCAGTTGAGTTTTAATCCAAACATCTTTCTTTTCCCACAAATTGTAAATCCATTCTTCATCAGCTAATTTATCAATATCATATTTTTCTACTTTAACTTTTACCAATAAATTTTTAGATGCTAAATGATTTAAAATATTCAATTCACCATTAATTTTTTTGTTATCCTTATCTAAAAATACTGTAGTGATATCGTAAATAGTTTTAATGTCCTTTTTGAAATAATGATATATTAAATTAAGGATACCATTTTTAGGATTTAACACATTTTTATACTTGTAAATTTTTTCTAATATTTTAATAGGCTTTTGCTTTAAATATTCAGATTTCTGATATATAATACCTTCTGGAAAAAGTATAATTTGTGCATTATTTTTTTTACTCCATTTTTTTCTTATTTCTTGTATTTGCTTAATATCATTTTGAATATTTTTATCAATTAGCAATGAATCATGCAATTCTAAAGTTTTGTTTTGTATTTTTCTAGAAGAAAGTCTTGAAACCGTTCTAATATGATTCCAATTTAAATTATTTTTTTCAAATAATTTACTTATTATTAGATTATCTATAATTGATGTATGGTTCATTATAATTAAATTTTTTGTATCATCTATTTTACAATCATCTATTTCTACAATATTATAGAATCCAATACGTTTTGAAACAATGTTACCCCATTGTAAATAATTACTGAAATATTTTTTTCTTATTATATTCATATTTTTGTAAAAAAAATATAATAAAGGTGTAATATATAAATATCCATATAGTAAAATGATATTTAAAAAAATATAAATTTTATATAGCATTTACTCTATATAATATTATTTTTTGATAAATTAAACAACACTTACATTATCAATATTAATAGGCTTTTTATTAGTATTGTCATCATTACTATTACATTTATTATCATTAATAGTATCATTATTACTATCTATTTTGTTTTTATGAATATTTCTATAAGATTCTAAGTCGCCTTTTTCTATATCTTTAAAAAAAGAATCTAAATTAGATTTAGTGCTAGAACTAAAGCATCCATCTAAACAACTACAACATGATTTTTGCTTATATTTTGTATTAGGAATACGTTTATATCTACGAATATTATCGATGTCCTCATTTACAAATTGTTCATCCAAATAGTATTGTAAAAATTTTTTTTTGTAATAAATTACATCAGTAAAATCGAGTATTGTATCAAAACCTGTTCTAATTGAAATATAGTTATCAAAAATTTCATTTTCATAATTAGATACTATATTATTCCATTGGTCTATATTAGATTCCTTAATTTGAAAGTTTTCAACTAATTCAATTGTTTTAATAAATTTATTTAATATAAATATATGATTTTCTCTTGATTGCGCGATTTGTTCTTTTTTATCTTCTAATTTAAGAAACCGTAAAATAGCCATTATCAATGCAATATATGTTGCCAAAATAATTGGGACAACATCCCAAATTGTGTTTTCTAATTCATAGTATGATTTTATAGATTCAATAAATGTTATTACTGTTGAAATTATGATTACACTTATATGAATAAAATTTATTTTAAAATCTAAATTATCATATTTAAAACTTAATAATGCTTTATTTTTTTTTGTTTGCCTCCGTAAGTCATTCATTTTTTCAACTAATTCATGTTGTTTTGTTTTATGTTGTCCAATATTCATTTTTAAATATGTATAATAGATTAATTTTATATATATATATATATGTATAATAAAATAATAAATCCATTGACTGGTAGAAATGTGAATATAACGTCAAAATTGGGTAAAACTATCATTCATAATTATATAAATATTTCATATCAAATAGGTAATGGGAAAAAAACTAAAAATAATAGAAAAATAAAAAAAAAAAAAAAATTAGATAAAAGAAAAGCTAGACAAAAAGGATTTTTAATGAAAAAATTAGTTTATAAAATAGTTGATAAATTACGAACCGAAGGAACGGATAAATCATTAGAAATAGCTAAAAAATTAATTAATATGTTAGAAGATAAAACTATAAACCAATTAAATAATAATGCTTATCAATTAGAAAAATATGTTGAAAATTTAAAAGCTAAGCAATCTATATTAAAAAAAGATTCTTTAGAAAAGTTCTTAGAAACTGAAGAAGGTAATTTTGGATATGATATAAAAAAATATAGCTTAATTTGGTGGATATTAATACTATTTAGGGTTCAGGATATAGCAGCAGGATTGAAAGGAAACTTAGGGGTTAAACCTTCTATGGGAATTTATGAAAACGTAGTTTTTGATGAAAATCTTGTAGGCGAAATATCTATGCCGGATGATTTTTATTTTAATTCGACCTACTTGGATAATAGTTTAGTCAAAAATGATGAACAAATAGCAAATGTTTTTCGTTTCAATTCAACAAAAATAGATAATCCTGTTTTAAGACGACCTACTCCAGTATCAAATGATTTTCGTTTCAATTCAACCAAACCAGATATTGGTATGAATACTGGTGAAAATATTATTGTTAAAGTTAAAAGAGATGGAATAGGATTTATTAATCCACCTCACGGAACAGGTAAGGCTTTTCATGCCAGAAGTAGTGTAGAGGTTGAATTACCTCCTGAAATACAAGATGATTATAAAGTATTACATAGAGATTGCACGAATGCTAGAGATAAACGTGGAGAAATAGGGGCTTGTCCTGCAAATACACCACACGTGGAAATAGGACAAAATTCTGACTGGATTCCTAAAGCTGGTGAACAATTAGTATTAAAAAATAAACAAACAAAATATTTTACAGATAAAGACGGAAAAATAACAGGTGGATATACGGCTTATGATGTATATGATACGGACGGTAAAGCTATAATGAATCACGCACCGGTAAATAGGGGTAAAGAACCTGAAATAGCACATTTAACTATGGATTTCTGGTAATATTAATTATTTTCATTATTATCTAAAATATCAATTTAAAATAAAATTGATTTTTAATATAAAAATTTATAAATTAAAACAAATGTATATACCTATTGTAAACAGGTTCACTTGTAATTCTAAACAATTATCAAGTTATATCAAAAAATTAAATAAAAATTCTATTAAGCCAATCATTGACTATGTTAATGAAAATCCAAGTGATTTTAAAAGTAATTATAGAACAATAAAACAAACATTAAACAGTCATAAGAAAAATCATTTTGCTATTAAATTATCATCGTTGGGATTACATTTAAAAGATTTAGAATGTGTTAAAAAAGATATTTTTGATTTATCAGAAACAGCTATTAAAAATAATTCTAAAGTCTTGATTGATGCTGAATATGATTCAATGTTCAAAGATATTAATAATATATCAAATGATTTAATGAATGAATTTAATACAGAAGATGTTCATATTTATAAAACATATCAAATGTATAGAAAAGATACAATGAAAGAATTTATAGACGACATTAAAAATGACAAAAATTATTATATAGGTGCAAAACTAGTTAGAGGCGCGTATTATAATTTAGATGAAAAAACTGGTAATCTTTTTGAAAAAATAGATTATACACATAGAGCCTATAATGATGCAATTAAATATTTCACATACTATTCATGTGATAAAGATAAATTAATTTGTGCTACTCATAATCCCAAAAGTAATAAACTAGTTGAAGAATATATTAAATCTGATAATGATAATATTGCTATAGCACATCTATTAGGTATGAGTGACAATTTAACCGATAAATATTCTAAAAAAAATATGGAAGTTTTTAAATATTTACCTTATGGCGATTTAAAGGAAACAATACCCTATTTGTCAAGACGATTATATGAAAATTATGGAATTTTAAAGTATTTATATTAAAAATATTTATATTAATATAATTATATACTAATATCAATGTTTTTTTATTTAACAAATATATCATTAGATATAACTTTAGGTATTACTTGGTGGACATTACGACAATCAAGTTTAGCAATATACTATCTTATTTCAAAAATAACAAAAAAAGAAAAAATTGATATAGAAAAATCTACAAAAATAAGTTATAGAGAAAATGATATAGATTATGTAAAAAACTTAGAAAAGTTATATAATCAACAACAAGAGCAAATAGTTACATTAAATAAAAATATAGAAAATTTAACATCAATATTAGAAAAACATAATAAACTTTAAGATTAAATATTTAATTCGTCATCAGTGGATTCATAATCACTATCTGTTGAGTTTTTTTTAGGCTTAATAATAAATTTCTTTTTTTTAGAACCTTTCTCTACTTTTCTTGTAAACCATTTTGTTATTTCAATACTCTTTGTTCTTTCATTTGCTAATTTTCTTAATATTTCTCCAAACAATATTTCCCCCGCCTCTTTTTGTTTTTTTTCTAAGACTTTTTTTGTAGATTCTAGTCTATCTTTACCTTCATTTAAAAATCGTTTCATCATCTTATCATAATCTATATTACTTTTATAATCTGGAATATCTTCTAAACATAATCCATATATTTGACAAACAGGTTTCATTATTTGATTTGTTATATAAAATTCATAATTAGGTTTAAGATTATTTTTAATTATATATTCTGGATTTTCAATCTTATCTCCTTGTAAAACCGTTCCCTTTATTTTTTTTTCATCTATTTGTATATAAACATATGGTATTCTATCATTAATCTGTGGTTTGTTACCTGGGTCTCTCTCTCCCATTCTATCTGCTAAAACTTTATGAGCAATTCTATCAGGGTCTTTATAATATGATGATAATGTTTTACTGATAATTAGGGCATCTAATGAATATTTAGAGTTAATTAAATCAGATACTGTTTGTTGTAAAAACTGAATAGAAGGACCAATTTTGGTTGTTTTCATAATACTATCAATAATACCACCAAATATAACTTTTACGATAGGGGCATTATCTCTACGTTTAGTAACAATACCCATAGAAGTTTGCTTATATTTATCAACATCAAACTCATATTTATTCCCCACGTATCTTTTTTTTGTAAATAATATGAAGGGCCAAAATGTTTTTTCGTATTCTAAATCTTGAGGTTTTAATAATAGTTTTTTAATACCTTTTTCAGATTGAACAGCTAATTTTATTGTTTCTTTTAATGCAGATTTTCCTTTTAATTTATTACCCTGATTGTCTCTACAATCAAATCTAACAAATACACTATCTGTATCACCATATACTGTTTTATTTTTAAGATAAATTTTTTTTCCATTTTCTAGAATCTTTTCAAAATTTTTTTCATCCTCACAGTAGTTTTGTGCAATTTCTAACTGTTGTCGTCCTATAGAAGTTGTAGAAGCAGCTATTTCTCTGTAAAAAAGTGCTCCAACACGAGCTCCGATTTGTCCATATAATGAATTTGCAGTAATTTTAAATGCTAATTGTAAACCATCTAACACATTTTGTTCAAATTTAGTATAAGTTTCCTTTATTTCTATAATATCATCATTTGACACTTCTACAGTTTTTTTATCAGTAATTTTAGTTGTATTTTCTAATTTTTCTACGATACCCGAATACGTCTTTCCAGAACTAAGTTTAACAGTGTTATATTTAATTTTTTTTCTTGTAGATTTTCTGGCCTTTAATAAATGCTCGAGTGTTCTTGGAATCAAACCTTTTTTTTCACCATCTTTAACAAATCTGACAGTTTTAAACCCATTTTTTACTTTTTCTTTTATTGAACCAGCAGGTGTTTTAATAATATCAAAAGTATCATAAGATACATCATAAAAACTATAACCTAATTTTGTTAATCGTTTTGCTCCTTCTTGTCCTAACCAGTATTCATCTTCACATATCGTTTCATGTGATAAATTCCCCATAATCATAGATGATGGATATAAGGAAGCATAATCTAATACTGCAACTGGGTCATCAGTATAAATTCCTGGATATGGTGGTAATACGACGGCTCCTTCAAAACTTTCATTGGTAAATGAGTCTTTGTATAGATACGGTATTAAGTAATCTTCTTTCCTTAAAATATTAGATACTAAACTTAAAATTTTAACTCCTTGGCCTCTATGAATACTCCAATTTAAAGGAATCAAACATACATTTGCCATACCGATACTATTAGTTATCAATTCCAATTTTAATAATAATTCTATACATAAAATTACATCCATAATGCAATATTTTGCAATTATATATCTATCTTTACTGGTTCCTTTTTGTAAATTAAAAATATCTTGTGGGGATACATCATCTTTTCCCAAACACCATATATATTTTTTATTCATTATATCTAAATCAATCATACCATCTATTGTAAACGTGTCGTCCTCAATACTTCTGATTTCAAACTTTTTACCATCTAAATATTTATTATCAAGATAACCATCTTTTTCTATAAAAATGATGTAATTTCCTACATTTAATCCTCTCAAATTATCTGTTTTAATTAGTGTTTGATTAGATGATGTTTTTATATCTTTAATATTTCCCTGTATAAATTCTGCTGAAACATTATCCAATTTATAAGAATTCAAATTGTATCCTTTTTGAACCAATTTATATATATCCAATTGTATTCTTCCAGGAATATTCACATATTTTACAGTAACTAATTCACCTACACCGGATTTTTCCTGCCGTTCTTTTAATTGACATTGTAAATCATTAATCTTACTTAACTCACTAAATTCTTCTTCTATACCCAATTCTGAAGCACGATTAAATAACCAAGGTGTATCAAAATTATCTATATTATATCCTGTTATTATATCGGGGTCTTCTTTAATTATTAGATTTTTAAAAGCCAATAATAATTGTTTCTCATCGTCAAAAGTTTTTACTTCCGTATTTTTTATTTGGTCGCAACTTCCTAATGTATACATAACGTTTCGATATGATTTAGATTCTCCATAATTTATAAAACTAACACCTATTTGAATTGTTTTATCTCCTTCTAATTGTGGTAAATTGATATTTAATAATTTATTTAGCTTTTCTATAGATTTATTTAAAATTTTATTTTTTTCTAATGTTTTTACAGATGAGTTATATTCAGCCATACATTTTAAAACAGAATTTGCAATTGTGTCTAAAATTTCAATATTAAAATTTTTTTGTGATTTACAGTAAACTTGACTTATATTAAGATCATTGGGTTTTTTTACAAAGCCACAATGTAACATTCGTCGTATTAGATCTAATTTTGTAGTTTTATCTTTTAGCTTACCTAATTTATAGTATTTATCGTATTCTATTACTATTTCCCTTGCCATTTTAAGATAATCTTTTATAGCTAAAGGAAAATCACCATGGCTGGAATCACACTCAATATCATATGCTAAAATTTTAATTTTAACATTTTTTTCATTTTCGTCGAATTTTACGTTTGTCCAACGTGTTTCAATATTAATATCACTTGTTGTAAATTTATGAAGATGTTGATACTTATTGGGTGGTATTGTTATCCAACCTACAGGTTTTATATCTCTATGATGTATAAATCGTAACATTGGATCTATCATATTTTCGTGCAATTCAAATTTATAATAATAATCAGTAATACCAGGAATAGGTGGAACATTTCTTGGCATAACCTTTTTTATTTTATTTTCTTTAGAGTCCCATATTTTCTTTTGAAAAATATTAATACAATTTCTCATGGCATCGGTATTTGAAAATACAAGTCTAACATACTTAAATTTTTTCTTGTTATTAAAACCCCTAAATTTCATTTTATGGTGTAATGTTAATCTTAATAAACAATTATGATATTTATTCCATAAACCTCCACCCTTATCTTCGTAACTATTATCTTTTCTGGGACCAGGTTCTTTAATCCAATTTTCCAAAATCTTTAATTTATCTTTTGTAAAATTGTCGGGAACTCTAATATAAAAATAGGGTGTGAAATCATTTACAACCAAAGTATAGGTTCTCTCTTTATCATCTTTTCCAAAAATTATTATTCTATATTTACTTTCATCTTCTTTATTCTTTGGTTCATCTGAATCATTACTACTAATATCATTTAGTTCTGTAAAGTTTTCAGTATGGATATCCAAAATCTGAAAATTGATTGGTTTCTGATTGTTCATTATGAACTATTCTTAATTTATTTTTAATATCAAATTTTTAAATCAAAAATTTAATTAATATATCAAAATTTTCTCCATTTATATTAATAATGAATGATTTTGTTCAAATTGTAATTATATCTATTTTAGTTATATCATTATACATATACTATGAATCTAAATATTCTGAACTAGAATATGTTAAATCTACCGTAGATAATCACCTATATCTAGTAAGAAACAGAGAAGATAAGTTAGAAGCAGCAAACATGTTAGCAAACATTAAAAAAAAATTAACAAAATTAGTTAATATTTTAGAAATGACGGAAGGAAATAACGAAAATGTGCAAAGATTAGTTATAAAATTTAATCCAAGAAGAATAAGCGAATCTATTTCCAGTTCAAATACTACATCTTATTCAATTAACAAAGGCGAACAAATTGTTTTTTGTTTAAGAAGTAAAAGCAATAATGAGAAGCTTGTTAAATTAAATACTGTTATGTTTGTTGCTATACATGAATTAGCACATGTCATGACAATATCTGTGGGTCATACTAAAGAATTTTGGGATAATATGAAGTATTTACTGAAACATGCAATAAAACATAATATTTATAAAAAGCAGGACTTTCAAAAAAAACCTGAAAAATATTGTGGAATTACAATAACAGATAGTCCATTAGACTAATAAATATTTAAAACTAATAAACATAAATATTATACTTATGGAAACAAGCGAAATAGTAGGTTATATAGCAGCTTTTTTTTTAGTAATAACATTATTACCACAAGTTTATTTTACATATAAACTTAAAAATGCTGATTCTATATCTTTATACTTTTTGTTTTTACAAATTGTAACATGTATATTGTTTTTAAGTTATGGTATTTTGCTAAAAGAATCTCCACTCATTGTTGCCAATTCTTTAGTTTTAACACAATCATTTACTTTATTGGGATTAAAATTATTATATAGTAAAAGTAATCGTATAGGAGTAGAAGGTAGTGTATAAATTTGATATATATTTTAAAAAAAATAAAAAAAAAATAAAAATCACATGGAATACCAGGGACTTCAACTATTTGTGGAATCAGATTCTAAGGGAATTTGGTGGTTAGCTGAGGGTTGGAAAAAAAACAAAATTTAAAGATGTTATAGGATTTGATACTATGAAAAGTATGGGACACCCGAATCCTATTGAAATTACACCAGAATTTAAAAAAGATGGATTTACATATCAATTTTAAATATTAAATGATTGGGGTCCAGTTTTTTAATAAACAAGACTACAAATAAAAAGACAACTTAGATATATTGATTTTAGATAATGGGAGAAGTGACTAATCATAGAAATCACTCAATGATACACTATCATCACTTGAATAGCCCGACACATCTATTACAACTTCATCTTTTTTATATTCAACATTATCCACAACTGTTCGGCATAATGGACAGTCTAAATCTTTATGTTGTATATATTTAGAATTAAACCAAGGATATATACAATCTACATGAAATTTATGCTTACATTTATTAATTACAAGTATATCTGTTTGTTGTTTTGGCTCGTCTATATTGATTAAGTTTTCTAAACAAATAGAACATGTCTCATCAAGCTCTAACTCAATGTCTGTGAAATTTGGATTTATAATTTTGCAGTTTTTCACAGAAAAATCATAGGTATCTATTCGATACTCGATAATTTTTCTTGACTTACAATAAAAACATGTCACCAATTTAAATATTTTTGCTTTAATTGTTTTAATTTTTTTGGATACATACTTTAAAAAACTATTTATACAGTCAAAGCAGCACATATAAATACAACATAAAGCACATGTAGAGAAAAATACTATTAAAAAGCAAACAAACACATCTATATTATTATTATCGTTTTCTTCCTCTTTAGTATAATCACTATTTAGACTTTTATTAATAGAATCCATAATAGTTCCATTTATATCTAAACATGCTATTGCATTTATACCATCTATAGTTCTATTTTTAAAAGTGCAGTTGGTGTTCAAAACATTCATAATTAATATAATTTTTTTAGGGTTTAAACTTCATCAATTTTTTAATCCAATAAAAGATTAATCTTTAAACATATTATATAAATATATTATAATATACATATAAAATGCAAGAATTTAATGGATTATTAAGTGAAAATTTTGATAATAGAGTTTTAAATAAATATCTTAAATTATTACCTAAAAAATATAATATTTTTTGCTACTTAAAAATAGATTCCAATTGTGGTTTTATTTTCTATATTGCAGAAAATATACAAATTGTATCTGTCGATGAAAAATTCAATCCAGAACTTTGTTTAGGCTACATAACTGGATTTATAGATACTACTAAAATAGATATGGACGCAGATACTCTAGAAGAACTTAACGAAGAAATAATAGATAAATTAGAAGAAAATAAAGATAAAAAAAAAATATTACAGGCATTAGAGGGTAAAGAAATAAAACTAAACCAAAAAGCTAAAAATTTACTGTTGATACTAAAAACACGCTATATAGAAGAATCGTTGACTATAGCCTTTGTCAGTGTTAAAAAAGAGTATTTAGGAAAAGGTATAGGACAATTTTTAATGATATTAGCATGTGATTTTGCCATGAAAAAATATGATATTTTGAAAATAACGTTAGATGATGATACAGATAATAGCTGGAATTTAGAACGGAATTTATATATACGTTTAGGATTATGGTATATAAATGAAGAACCTAATCCAGAGATGGAAGGTTTATTATATATAGTAACAGATAAATGGAAAGCGTTTAAAAAATACTATACAGATAATACTCGTATTTTATATAATGGAAGTAAATTTCATCCTTTTTTCTTAAATAAACCAGTTTAATTTAATTATGGATTAATAAATATTATTTTATTATATATACAATGATAACGCAAAGGATGATAGATATGATGTTGAATTTTTCTGTAAAAAAAGATAAGAAAAATTTATATCCATTCAAAGAAATAAAAAAATTAAATAATTTATCTTTATTAACTTTAGATCAATTTATAGAAAGTTATGAATTGGAAATATCGGAATATATAGATACATTTTCAAAAAAAAAAATAAAAGGTATATTCCATGAAAAGCTTGATGATGATAAAATTATAGATAAAATTATTGCAAGAGAACTATCATTAAATTGTCTTTATTTTTCAGATAAATTTCCAAAGGGTGATTATAATGTGAGTGATGATTATATTTATGAGATATTAGTTGATTATTTTAATGGAAATATAGATAATAATTCTATAGTTTTGGCCGTTGATACAAGTAAAAGAGACTCTTACATAACACCTGAATTAAAAAAATTAGGGAAATCAAGTAAAAAAAAGAGAAAAAGATTAGAAAAAAGGTATGGATATAATAATCCGTTTAATAGAATTCATGGGTTTTTTATAAGTAAACTTAATCCTTGTAAATGTTTACCTGATAAAACGAAAAAAGTAATATCTTTAAACGTAATTTGTGCTAAACCATATTCATCTAAAGCAGGAATTAAAGCTGTAGGAACTTTGCTATTATGTTTTTTTATAATTTTATATAAAAGAGCTAATTTTGATTATGCTATATTAGAAGTTGCAAATGATTCGGCGGTAATGCCTGATTATGAAGTTCAAGAAGATTATGATAGAGAAGATTTAGTTGCTCTCACTATTGCAGAAATAAAAGGAATATTAAATGAATATGGTCTCTCTAGTAGTGGTAAAAAAGATATTTTAGTAGATAGGATTATGGAGTATCAAGATTTAGAAAATTCTAAATTATGTAGTTTATCATATGAGGAACGGTTAAAAAAACAGGAAGACGTTGAATGTAATGATTTGGATGAATACTCATATAATGGTATTAATTATTACATTGGTAAAGAAGAACAAAAAGATTTGTATTGTAAATTCTATGAAAAAATAGGTTTTAGAGAAAATAGTTTAGTGCATACAAATTGGAATTGTTTTTCAAATATCCCCTATCCATCTATGATTATGGAATTAAAAAAATATAGTTATGAATGTATAGTAGATAGTTTTTTAGAAAGAAAGTGGACTGATAAAAGTTCTAGTTTTTGTGGTGATATTGATAATAAACCCTCAACATGTATTTAAAACGTAAACTATATTTTATATCATTATAATATCATAATGATTGATGAATATAAAATTCAAAAATTTTTAGCTAAAATAGATTGGTTTTTGACTACAAAAAATAAAGCATATAATGAACATGATAAATTTATCTTACAAAATCTAAATGAATTATATTATTTATTAGGAACAAAAAAATATAGTTCATTAAAAGGGTATAATTACAGATTAATTATTCCTAGAAGAAATGTAGAATCTATAATACAAGACATAAAATTACATTACTATTTTACAATTTAAGTCCATCTTTAATCTGTTCAACTCTTACCCATGTTAATGGTCGTGTCATCTTAATACCTAATTGTAAAAGTATAAATATAATTATAGCTAAGACAATAAATTTAAGTATAGATTTTAAAAATTGGGTTAAATGAATATCCATACCTCCTAGTTTAATGGTAGATTTATCATCATCGCCTAATTTATCTAGTAATGGTTTAATTGAAGGCATAATTATGCCATCTATAAAAGAATTTGCTATTTCAGCCACACTATTTGCAATTAACAATCCAAGAACAAATCCAATAACATTGAAATCTTTTAGAACTTTGTAAAAACTACCCACCGCATCTTCTGTTTTAGAAATTATTTTAGACCCAGGAGAACTCATAATATTATATTAAAAGAAAAAAAATTTAATATTTAATTTTTTTTATATTAATATATAATGGACCCTTATAAAGTTACATATATAACTATAAATTCAGATTTCGATATAAAAAATAAAACAAACCTTTATGATGATATAGTAAGTTATAAAACAAATTCAAAGCTTGATTTAGATTTAAATAATTCTAAAATAGAATTAGATAAAAAATACGAAAATCTATATAAAAAATGTGATGGTTTAAATTTAAACTGCTATATATTTATTGGGAAAATAACACCAGAAATTATAGAAATATTAGAAAAAATTGAAGTATCTAAAAATTACTTATTAAATGAAGATGAAAATAGGATATTAGAAAATTTTTTTAATTATGACTATAAAAAAATTTGGGGGGATTTAAATAATTACAATAAAATTAAATTTATTGATAGTTATATAAAACACGATGATACAATAAATTTTATTAAAACTACAATTTGTTATAAATTAAATAACTTTGAAACGGCACAAAATCAACTTTTCATGGAACAAATTTTATTGACTTGTGCATTAGATAAAAATAATTATATGAAATTAGACAATTCCTTGACTGAAATTGATATTAAACCTGAAGATATTATTATACAAAACATTATCAAAAAATTATTTAAAAGACGCATTAAATTAAACTATGAAAATATTAAATTTGAGCTTTTATCTTATGGTTATACTAAATCTGATTTAGATGAATTTTTCGAAAAATATCTATCAGATATAACTAATTTAAAGATAGACGATATAAAAACTGATAATAAATTAAAATTGTATATTAATGATTATATTACAAATCCAATATTAGGACATCATTATTTTACATATAATTTAACAAATATCTATATTAATAATTATATATTAAACTATTTGGACCCTAATTATACTGGATATGATACTAATTTAAATGAAATTAAACATAACTTAGATGAGTCCTATAACAATAAAATTTTAAATTCAATAGGTAATATTAAAAATAATGAAATATATATATATAATTTCAAGAATATACATCAATATATTTTAGACAAAAATATATTTGATTTAGAAGAATCACTTGATTCTATTAAATATTTTCAAGGGTTTATCTCTAAATATTTTCCTAAAATAAATTATGAAAATCATATTGAATTCTTAAACACTAAAGTCACAGATACATCATATATAAAAAATTCAGAACTATACACTAAAGTTATTGATGCAAAAACTGATATTTATTCAATAATAGATGATAGACTAAAATATTTCACTGATATAGATGTAGTTATAAAAAATAAAAAAATGATCCAATTAACAATAGGTTATGATTTGAATTTACCTATTGATATTGATATAGTTAGTTTATTTAATGATATTAGATTATCTTATGATGTTCCTTTTGTTAAATTAAAAGACCCCAACACAAAAGAAATCGTCTATAAAATTTACAAAAATATAACAAAATTTAAGAATGATAAATATATTATTTCAAAAAATCAATTAATTAATTGGATTAATAATAATACGTACGAATTTTCAAATGAAATATTTAGTCCAATAAAAGGATTACCAAAATCTATTAACTATAAACTGAAATTATTAGATTTAATAGGAACTGATGAAAATATAGGAACTATAGTAAAGAAAAATTATTTTGAAGACGAGTTAATATCATTAGAGTTACAATCTGAAAATTTAGTAACAGTTAATTTAGAACAGATAAAAGTGAAAAAAGAGGACTATGAGATAAACGATGTAATTGAATTTTATAATTATGAAACATTATATGGTGATATAGAAATATCAAAAAAAGGTTTATTAGACCTAAAGATTAATTTTGCAAATCAAAATTATATTATAAATAATGATATTACTTATAAAGCAATAGAAAAATTTAATAGTTTTATTGATATATTAAAAAATATTGAATATTTTAAAACATATACTAATATTATATTACCAATAGATAAAAATGTTTATAAACTTAATACAAATTTTTACAATTCCGAAATAACTTACAATAATTTACTTTTAAATATAGGTATTAACAATAGTATTGTTCTAGAATATGATAAAATCAAAGATTTAGTAACAACTTTTTTCCCTTATATATCATTTATAAATGAATTATTTTATGAAAATCAAAATATAGAATATTTAAGTCAAGGCGAAGATGGTAATATATGGTTAGAAGGAACAATTAAAAATGTATTAGAAAACGATAGATATGATATTACACTGAAAGATTTAAAGAGAGGAGATAAAGTTTTAAATAATATAGATAATAAATTTATTAGAGTAAAAGGTGACCTTAATTATAGAAAAACTATTAATATAGTTTATAAGCGTATATCTGATTTTAACGATGTTCCTCCTTTAAAACAACTTATATATAAATTAAGAAATTTAGATAAAAATGTTATATTTAATAGGGTTATCAGACAATATGATATTCCTATTGAGAAAGCAAAATCTATAATAGCAGAAGTTTTAAATATAAGTTCTATAACAAGTGTTGATACAATTTCTAAATTATCTAATAAACAGTTTCAAATAGGTATAAATATTAAAATTCACTATTTAGAACCTACTAATGATAAAACCAATAATTATTTTAAAGTATATGTGGATGGCTTTAAATCAGTAAAGGAATTAGATGACATTAAAGCCTTTTTAACTATATTTTTTAAAACTTATTTAGCTATAGAAGATAAAGAATCAAATAGAAATTTTATTGACACATACTCTGATTATATAAATATTTCTGATTCAGAAAAAATTAATAAAAAAATTATAGAAACAAGCACTAAATTAGACCAAGATGAAACAGTAACATTGACAAGTAATTATGATGATGATTTATCTAATTTATTGGATGATTCAGATTCATCTGATGACGAAGATGAATTAGATGAAACCCCAATATTTGATTCAGTTAAACCTGTTGTAGAAAAAATAGAATTAGAAGATACGATGGGTAAAATAAGTGATTTTGAATTAATTCAAAGTGAAACCAAAAATCCTATTTTAAAAGCATTATATGACAATGACAATAAATTATTTGATTGGATATCATTAAATGGAAAAAGATATTCAAAAATATGTCAAAATGGTAGATATCCTATAATTTTAAATGATGAAAAAAAAGACTATATTGATAAGCATTTTCCAAAATCTTATTATGAATTTAATAGTGATATTGAATGTTCCAATGAAACTCCTAAAGATAAATTTAATATAAAAACAAAATGTTCAGCTATAAAGTGGGGTAGTTCTCATGAAAATCAAAATTGGTATATATGTCCTAAAATTTGGGATTTACAAGATAGAATTTCTTTGAATATAAGTGATTTAAAATTTAAAGGTTTAGGATATGATTTAGAACCATCAGAAGGCAAAAGGTTATATGGAACAAATTATCTTAAAACAGACTTTGAATCTTCTAAAATATGGAGAATAGATAAAACGACTGGAAAAGATATTATTTTTTTTGGACCTACATACAAAGGTAGGGGTGTAGTTAAAAATATGAAAAACGTTTCATCGGTTGCTAGTTTATTACTTGAAGACTCATTAAATAAAAAAACTCGCTACAGTTATCCTGGCTTTCTCAAATCAAATGTGCATCCAGATGGTCTTGCAGTCCCATGTTGCTTTCAAGGTAATAGTAAAAATATAGCCTCAGTTTTTAGTAATGAATATGAAGATATAAATGAATTAAATGATTATATACAAGGTTCTGATAAAAGTTTAGAACAAAATAGGTTAGGATTACTACCTAAACAATTATCTCTATATTTTAATTTAAATGAAGAAGATTATAAAACAGGAGCATTGAATTTAAAATCAACATATTATTTAAGATTAGGAATTAAACAATCCCATAATAGTTTTTTTTCTTTAATAGCTTCCTTAAAATATGATGAACTTTTTGAAAATGCAGATGAGGAAATAATAAATTTAATGATAAATAACATAACAGAATACGAATTTAAAACTTTGAATCTAGGCAATTTAGAAGAAAAATTTATAGACGATATAGAAACGATTACACCTTATCAAAATTACCTAGAATATATATTATCGGACGAAAAAAAAAATTGGATATACTTCTATGATTTTTTAACACGTCCTCAGTCATGGTTATTTAGAAATGGATTGATTTTAGTAATTTTAGAACAAAAGGAGAATAATACTTATGAATTACAGTGTCCTTACTTTATGAATACAGATTGGTATAGTAATACATCTGCGATATCTATAGTTTTGAAGATAAATGATACGTTTGAACCAATTTTTTTATATAAAAAAAGTAATTATCCTATTAAAATATTTGAAAAAGAACAATCAAACATTGAATTTTTTTATGACAATATTAAACAATGCATAGAACAAAATAATATTACACAAAATTTGTTACTTAATGTTAATTCACAAAATATTAAACTTTCACAAAGTTTATCAATCAAAGAATTGTTAAATAAAATTAAAATGCTGAAGCAAAAATTAAATGCAGATTTACAAACTGCCGATAAAAAAACTCAAATTGAAATTAATAAAAATTTAGATGATTATAAAATAAGTAGATATATATTAAATATACAAAATAAAATTATAGGTATATTAACAAAAAACTTAACTATAATACCATGTAAACCATCTGCATTAACAAGACAACCATTAGAAATAAACAAACATTATTTGTATATTCATGAATTAAAACATTTAATTTATGCCAATCATATGACACTAAATTTAACTAAATTATCTGAATTATTAGAATATAATATTAAACCTATAGAAAAAATTATTAATTCGGATGATAAAGTTGTATCACTTAAATTACATACTGGACATATAATACCTACAAAACAAACAGAAAAAACAATTCTAGATGACATTGATTATAATAATATATCTAATAATGACAATTTAGAAAATATTGATAAAAAAATAAGTAATTATACTAAATATTCTAACATATATTTTTATAAAAAAAAAAATAACCTATATCAAGTAATAGAAATTTTAAACAAAATTAGGATATTATATTCAGACCCTTCAAAGGAAATTAATAAATTTTATATGAATAATGATTATTTAAAAGGTATAATATTAAAAAATGGTTTACTTTTAACAATTGAATCCATAAAATATGATTTAATTGATAGGGAAAAAACTAGCCAATATTTAAATATAGATTTAATTGAAAAAACAAATAATTATAAAATTATAGATTATGAGCATAGTATTAAAAATTATTTTGAAATTGTTAAGTTATCTGATAATTTGTTACATAATACGCCAATAAGAAATTTAATGAATTCTAATAAACATATTATTGCTGTTTTACTTGAAGATGCTTCTGTATTGGATTTACATACTGCTTTTAAAATAAATACTAAAAAAAATGGTGATTATTTAATAGATTCAATAATTTACAATGATATAGGTAACTATATAGAAGAAATTAAACCAAAACTATATGAATCAGATTTTATAGATGATCGGATAAAATATATCAAACAGATTAATTATAAACAAAATATATACACAAAAATAAAAAAAACAATAGCATCTTTTTTACAATTAACGGAAAACATTGGACTCAAAGAATATATTAAAACTCAATTAAATTCTAAAGGAAAAACTATAACACAAAAAAGAATCACTGTTTATTATTTAATTGAAAAATTATTTAGTTTTATAGCTAAAAATATTATAATAACTCAAGAAGAATTTAATAAAATAATTACATATAATGAAATTCCAGAATATAATATTATAAATGCAGAAAAATGTAATAATTTAACCTCTGAACAAGATAAAGAATTACTTATAAAAGAAACAGAAGTGAACTTATTTAATAAGATGTGGTTAAAATATGAACCTAAATATTTAAATATAATTAAAGATAATATTAAATTAAAAGAATATCTTGAATCAGTGAGTATAACCCCTGAAGATAATATTAAAAATATAGAATTATTTTTTGATAATCTTTATACAACGATCAATGCAGATAGTAAAACAGATATTATTATACAAGAAAAACTAGAACAAATTCAAAAAACCGTTGTTGTTGTAAACAATTTAATTGAGAATATTGTTAAAAACAAATATTTCAAATGTAAATATAATATTTATACAATTAATTCTAGTAAAAATAATTTATTTGATATATTTTTTAATAATTTTTTAGAAGATATAGTTAGAAACAAATTTAAACGTTATCAAATATTAGAAAATATTAAACTCGTTGATGAAGACATAAAATACTTTTCAACAAAAGATGAGATAATATTTTATAATATAGATATGGAAGCCGCACAAATAAATGAATTGTATATAACAATAAAGAAAAAATATTATAAAAATATTCAAAATATAGATGAAGCACAGCCTATAGAAATAAAATATGTTTTACCAGAAAAATCTGATTTTAAATACAAAGATAAATATCTCATTAATAAACATTCCAAAAATTTAACATATAAAATAAATAATTTAGTAGATAATTTTAAACTAAACAATTTTAAAAGTAAGATTAATCATTTAGAACCACTAAATGAGATAGATTATAAACATATATCAGATTATCTTGATATAATTAATACTAATCGTTCAAAAAAAAATTTTAATAAAACTCAAAATTACACATATAATTTACAACCCAAAAAAAAAAATTTATTGTTCTAAAAATTTCTATATTAATAGTATTAAATGAATAAATTTTTAATATTATCAATATTATTATTAGCTCAAATCTATTTTATATGTTGCCTTGAAAAATTTATGGATTACCCAAGAAAACCAGTAACAAAAAAAAAAATTCAATTAGGAGTGATTAACGATTCTACACCAGAATTAAATAAAGTTATCAAAAAATTAAGTCTAATAGGCAATCAATTACATGAAGATACCAGACACGATAATGTATCAACAAAATATTTGTATTAAAATTTCATAATTGTTGTGCCTATAGCTATACCCATACCAATAGCTATATTATTAAATAAATAACTATCAATTAAACCTATTATTGAAAAAATAACAGTAGATAGGACAATAAATAGCGCAAAATTAAACAAAGTAGCATTATCAGTTAAGTTTTGCTTTTTTAATACAATCAAAAATAAAATACTGGTTACTAAGACAAAGGATTTTAATAATGTTTTTGCAAAACGTGTAAAATTATCATCTAAATTAGTATTATCATCTTTACAACTAGACATTATAATATTTACATAGATATTTATAATATAACACATTTATTTTTTCTATTAAAAGAACTTTTTAAAATGTTTTTTGTCAATTGAAAACTTTTATCTGAAGATTCATTGAAAAAAAGTTTATATCTTATATTTTTTTCGATATAAAATGTCCGATTAATATTTTGATATATAATTTTATAATTACCTGGTTTAAGTGGTTCAAAAAAATATTTATTTGGTTTAATCTTAGTAATATAATTATCATCTAAATTTTTTAATATTACTTTTTCTTTTATATCTTTCAAAGTTAATAGACCTTCTAATCCAGTATGTAATAATTTCAAATAATTAATTAAAGAATTTCTATTATAGAGCCAATATTTATAAATGTCTTCTTCTTTTACAACTTTTTTTTTAGATAGTTCTAATGTTAATTCATAACCATCTTTGTAAACATATCGCCAATCCTGCATTCCTCCGAACACAGCATACCATTCTGAACCATTTGTCATTGAGTTTTTAAAGTTTGATTTTTTTAATTCTGAATTATATTTTATGTATTCTTTTGATAAATATTTAAAATAATTATCATGAGGACATTTACTATAAACTCCTGTTTTAGGACCATCATATGGATAATTGACGACCAAAGTTCCTCCATGTATTGATAAAGATAGATGAACTTGATTTTTTTTTGACCAATTCATTATAGCCTCAACCTCTAATTCGCGTTGAATATTATTTGTTTTAAATTGGTCTGGAAAGTTTCTATTTAAATCTATACCATTACTATTATATCTTGAGGGAGACCATCTACCAAAAAGCTTTCTCTCAAAACCATCTGGATTTAATGACGGTAATATATATATCCGAAAATTATCAACTATTTTTTTTATATCAGGATTCCTGTTGTATTCGACACATAAATAGTTCATTAGATATAATGATATTTCTCTACCTATTGTTTCATCACCATGAATATTTGCTATTAATAAAAATACAGGTTTATATTTGGTATTTTTAAATAATGTAACTTGTGTCATAAATATTTCTCTATTTTCTTTAGTTTTACCTATTATTTCATAATCAAATATATAATTATACTTGCGTTTTAAATTTAAGATAAAGTTTTTTAAATCTTTTTGATGATGATAACTTCCTAATTTAGTTTTTAAATTATTTTTTTGACTAACAATAACTTCATTTTTTACTTTTTCAATATTGAATCCATCATTTTTAATTTTTTTATATTCTTGAGATTCTGTATATACTGAAATTTCGTTTAAATTAGAACTACAGTAATCTATATCTAATTTATAGTTTTTTTTTTTAACTTTTTCGATATTTATATCAAAAATTATATACTGTTCCATTAAATAATATAAATAAATATATATTAATTTAAAAATATATATAAATAATATATTATGCCTGGAAAAAAAAAAATTCATTTTATATTACCTGGAGGAGGTGTAAGAGGTAGTTTTCAAGCTGGATTTTTACATAAATTATTTACAGATTATCCAGATACATTTGAAACATATAAAATAGATGGAACTTCTGTTGGAGCTATAAATGGTGTAGCTACAATTTTAAATAGAACAGATTTATTGAAAGATATATGGCTATCAATTAAAAATATAAATGATTTTTTTTCTAAGTGGTCAACTAATCCAATTTTAGGACAATTATATAATTTATATGCAGGATTTTATAATAATGGATTATATAGTAATGATAGGCTCACTGAATTGTTAGAAAAAAACTTATCAGAAAATCTTGGAAACATAGATTCAGATACTTTAGAAAAATATTCATGTGTAGTTACAAATATAAAAGATGCTAAAATAGAATACATTAATGGTAAAACAGAAAAATTATTTCAATATGTTACTGCATCAGCATCGCCTTGGATAATATCAAATCCAATAAAAATTAATGATATATTATATACTGATGGTGGTTTACTAGAAACATATCCTACTAATTATATTTTAACTTCTAAAGCAGATCTAATAATAATTGTGGGATTTGATCAAGAAGTAGTTCAATATTTAGAGCCTACATGTTCAAATATATTAGTATATTTAGCAAGTTTAATAGATATTACTAGATTTAATTCTTTAAATTCATTAAATATAATAAATTATGTAAAAGAAGGCCGTTGTATTCCAATAACAAATACTATGAAATGTTCTTTTATGAATTTTACACCTGAAATTATAAAAGATGGATTTGACCATGGTGTAGAAGCAGCAGAACAATTTTATAAAACTTATTTAGAAGAGGTCGAATCATCTGATTAAATTTTATATAAATTATTTGATTCCAATAGTATTTTATCGATATTATCATTAATTGTTTTGTCATGTGTTTGGCAAAAATCTGTAAACAATATTTCATCAATCCATAATTTATTATTATTAGTTATTACATGATAAATAAATGGCTGTGTTTCTTTTAATTTTTTAGATTGTGTAGATTCAAATACTCGAATCCATTTTTTGTTTTCATAAACCAATTGAGTCCCACATACTTTTAATCCTTTATACTTATACAATATTTTATCGCTCCCATCTAAAACTATCAATCCTATTACAAAACTTTCTTTTAAATAATCACCCTGTCTTATATTAATTATTTTTTTCCTAATACCATTAATTAAAATTTCAGTATCTCCTGTAAACCCCCAATTGTATATATGAGATTTATCGTTTTGATAATAATTTTCTGTCATATTTAGTGAGTTTATTGTCAATGAATTTATTTTTCTAATTATAGTTTGATTATTTGTTTCGGAATAATCTGAAAATAAATGATTTCCAGATACAATTTTATTGTTTTCAGTAATTAAACAATATATATCTTTATTTACATCGTATTTAATTTTTATCGCATCCGTATCGTCAACCCTTTTCCAAATATTTTTATCAAAAACTAAATGAGAACCAGAAACAATCACTCCGTTATAATCATACATATAAGGCGGTGGTCTAACCTTTATTAAACCTATTACTTTCCCACCTTTATATATCTTATCTAATAAATTTATATCTTTAATCAGTTTTGATTGCGTTTCTGATATTTGGACTCTAGTGTCTTTATCAAAACATAAAGCACAAACAGGACAAGCAATTAGTTTTGTAAAGGGTCCACCGACTAAACAAGCCAAACAAAATCCTATAAATGAAAACATAAGAATAGCATATGTTTTTAAAAATTTGGCGATTCTTGGTATAGGTCCTTCTGTAAAACTGGCTAATACGAATTTTAACGATATAGCAAATTGGTTAAATAAAGTAAATACTGCGCTTTGTTTTTTAATCAATAGTTTAATTTTTTCTTGCAAATATAACATAGCCGAATAGGAATTATCTAATCGATTCGCAGTGTTTTCAACTGTTTTTTGAAATAATTCTCGCATCGTTTTTGCCATAATTCTAAATTTATCTAATGTATTTTTTATAGTAAATAAGGTTTTTTTAATAATATTAAAAAAAAAATAAAATGGTTTTAAAAACAATCCAATAAATGATTTAAATAATTTAGTTAAAAACTCTACTAATCCTTTTACACTATTAGTTATTAGATTACCTTTTTTATTATTAACTGACTGTAAAGGTATTGCTATTGGATTATTTTTTAATCTATAAAAATTTTTATTTATATAGTCCGTTGTATAATCTTTAATATATTTTGCATTAGTTAGTCCATAAATTGATATTAAGACTAAAATAATTATTAATAGCTTATGTTTGGTATAGATATTTTTTAAAATATTCATCTAATATATATATTTATTTTAATATAACTATTTTAAATCTATTACAATAATATAATATGTTAAACGACCATAGAGTAATATATATTATACATATCTTAATATTTGCTCCTTTATTAATATACATATGGTATATTACCAATATAAAAAAAATAAAATTAGGTAGTGAATTAGGTAATTTAATATTTTTACTGGGAATTTCAACCATAATTTATCATTCATATAAATTAGTAAAAATGACTAGATTAATGCACCCACTGTAATATTTTAGTGAAATAAAAAATATTTAATATCATAGATTTAATATTATTTGGGAATATAATATTAAATCTTGAAATAGACATCTAAAATTTTTTTAATTTTTTTTAAACCAAGGATGGTCAATTACCTGTTGTATTTTATATCGTTTACTTCTGGGACATATGACCATGTTGTAGATTAAGTCTAAAAATTTTTGATTGTTATCCATAAAAGGTATTGCTATATATGGTAATAATTTTTGTTTAATCCATTTTTGTTTTGACATGTTACTAGTATTACATCTTTTTCGTAATTTATCTAATTCTTCATAAATATTATTATAAGGATCCAAATTAAATGTTCCAAAATTAAAGGTTAAACTTACTAATAGTGTTATACCTAATGAATATATATCTGATTTTTTAGTAAGTGCAAACAGTGCATCCATTGGAACAGCTGGGTCTATATATACAGGAGTTCCAACTAATGAGCCTGTATAAGGAACATTTTTAACTAGTCCATAATCAGATAATGCCATTTTATTTATTAAATTATTAGATTTGTTATATTTAATCATTATATTTTCAGGTTTGATATCTAGATGTGCTAGATTTTCTTGATGCAAATGTTTTACTTGTTCTAAAACAGTCATAAATTTTTCTTTAAAATTATTCAATAAAGGTTTTTGTTCTTCTAAAAAAATATTTAAATTATCATCCATATTTTCTTCAAGCCAAGTAAAAAGGTCAGAGTCATATAAATCTTCAATTTTATAGTTCCTCTTTCTGTCATCTAAACATTTTCCATATCTATATATTTTAGGATTTTTAAATTTTTTTTGAATATCTATTTCCTTAAAGAATTCTTTATCTTTTTCTTGTGTTAATAAAATAGCACTATTATTACAATCTTCTTGTGTAAATGATTCTGAAAATTCACTTTCAGGCTTCCATAAAGACGTATCACAGTTGGTTTTATACGCAGATTTATAATTACCTGTACCTAAAAGTTTAGATGTTTTGTCATGACATTTATTAAGATTAACATTATAATTTATTGGTTTTGTAATTTTTGGTTTTAATACTTTTTGTATCGAATGAACATTTTGAGGCGCAGTAGCTCTTTGGTCTAACATTCTTGTTTCATCAGACTGAAAATTCGCAATTAAATCAAAAAATGCATCATTTTCACTAGAACTTCCACCTTTTAGATAAAAAATGTAGCTATTGAGTAAATTAAAACCTTTTTTTGTATTTATATCTATTTTTTTTTTAGTTATAGGATGAATAATTTTATCATACATTATATATATATATATATATAAAATAAGATATCCAATTAGTTATAGTTTAAAATTAACAAAATAAACTTATTAAATTTAATTAACAATAGTCCATTAATTTACATTTACTGGATGTATATGCCTTCAAAACCAAGTCACACTTTTCTTCATATTTATCGCAGTCTCTACAGGATTTATCACTATTCCAAACAGTATCCCCAGTTTTGCTACAATATTTAATTGAATCTATATCAACATCTGAACCTTCCATCATAGGATGACAACAATCAGAATAACACTTTTCTGCACAGTAATCTGGACTCCATGTATTATAGCATCTTTCACACGTCCATAAAGTAATAGTTGATTTTGAACATTCATTACAAAAATAGTGGTGTTTATCTGGTTCAAAAGATAAACCACACATAGAACACGTTTCTCCTTCTTTCTCAGACATTGTATTATTATGAAGCTTAATATCAGGGTTATTTTAAATCAATTTTAAATCAATTTTTTATTGTTTGATTTATAACTTTAATTCTATAACAAATTATAGTCTATAGCCTAACTTTATATTCGTGATTATATTCATTTTTTAACTATTGCAAAAACAAAAATATTTGTAGATTAAAATTTTGATTTTGTATAAGATTTTTTTTTGAATCAGAAAATGAACCAAGTCCACTACATCAAAGATGCTATGAATTCAGAACTACTCCAAAATGTAATAGATGAATCTTTAAAAATTCCTTGGTGTAAACCTCCAGCAGGTATTCCAGGGAATCATCCACCCAGAAATGTGTGTGTTTTGGGTGATGGTTCAAGTATCAAAAAAATTAAAGAAACTATTTATTTAACAAAAAAAGCTGGTTTTCCTCAAAATGTTTCATATCCATTATTTCAGTGTTATAAATCATCTTCAGCCCATTACAAAATGAGGTCTATACCAAAATACACGGCCCAATTAATATTAAAATTAAGAGAAATTGTTAAAGAAAAATATGGTAGAAATGCTATAAATGTTGACAATATGTTTAATGTTGTAGTATGTAATTATTACACAGAAGATTCCCATAGAATTTCTGACCACCGTGATGATGAACGTTGGTTAGAATTTAACGAACTAGATAAAGCTGGAAAGCCAGTAGCTTCTATCATTGCTAGTTTAACCTTGTATATAGATGACGTTCCTAAAATTCTACGTAATTTCGAACTCTATAATGAAGAATCGGGGACTTGGGAAAAAAATCTATTAGAACATAATTCTCTGATATTTTTCAGTAATCACCGACATCGGGCTAAACCTGTTGGGAAGCGTGGAAACAGTTGTAAAAGAATTAATTTTACATTTAGGACGCTTACTGATGGATTACTAGGACTAACAGGGTATGGTAATTTTTACAGATACATGTCTTTACCATTTAAAATATCTATTGATAAAAGACACCAAGATTTAATTAAATATTATCAAGATTCTATTGAATATTCAAATAATTTTAATGATAAGAAAATTTTTGAAGATGATATACAACTATTAGAGGTTTCAAATGAAGAACAAAAAACAAAAAAAGATAGATTAAGAAAAAGATATTTATCCTTAGGTTTAAATGACCTACCTAGATATGTTAAACCATTGTGTTCGCATAATAATTATGAAAACTATATTAACTATTTCAAAAAAGGGAGTAAATTTATTATCAAAAAAAAAATTTAATATTTATACTAATATAGTTTTACATTTTTTTAATAATTGGACTTCACCTAATTTGTCTGTTTTTTTAATATTTTCTATTTGTGTATAAACAACCTTTACATTACATATTTTTTTGAATTTTGAATTTTTTTTTATATTGATTGCGCATAAATAAATAATTTGTTTAGATAATTTGTCTATTGGGCAATTAATTATACCATGACAACTAGGTAAATCATCTAAATGGAACCATGTATCTAATTTATCAGAACTTTCAATAAGTTGGTCATTTTCTTTTGCATTAGCACCTATCCTATATGTATAATTGTCTATATATAGGGTTTTCATAACTATAATAATCTTATATTTTAAAGTTAATTTTTCAAATTTAAATATAAAGATAAGTAATGAACAGCTACACGCAAAAAGAAATTTTGAAACACAATAAATTAAATGATTGTTGGATAATATTATACAATAAAGTGTTTGATATAACAGAGTTTATATCTAATGAACATCCTGGTGGATTTATTCCTTTATCTGTGGCGGGGTTAGATGCAACTAATTTGTTTATATCAACACATCCTAGTTATGTTAAAAACATGCTAAATCCTAATAGTGATTTTTATTCAAAATATTATCTAGGAAGTTTAATAAATGAAGACGTAGTTTTACGTAATGATTCGACTTATTATAAATTGAAATTAGAAATAGAAAATTATATGAAAACTAAAAATTTAAAGGCACGGGATATCTTATTATTTGATATAGAAATAATACTATTCATAGTGACTACTTTAATAACATATTATATGATGCTAATAAATAATACGTTGTTATATAGTATATTACATGGTATAAGTTTTACATTTATGATAACAAGAACTATACATGATTGTAATCATGGTGCATTAACGACTAGAAATAATTTAAAAAGATATTTGTTTACTTTTATAAACGAAGTTTTTTCATCAAATCAATCTTGGCAATCAAAACACAATTTACATCATATGCATACAAATGATTTAGATAAAGACCCTGATGTAAAAGCCCCTTTTAGACTATCACATAATATGATTGTTAAAAAACAACATAAATATCAGATGTTCTATACTTTTATATTATATACATTATTTAGTGTTGCAAATTTATTAGGATTTCGATACAAAAGTGAAATGAGTTATGAACCCATGCATTCAAACTATTATTATCTAGCTAAAACTATTTTTTGTTTATATATTTATCTATCTTACAAATTTAAGAGTATATACTATTTATTAATTGCTCAGTTAGTATGTGGATTTTATCTAAGTATAACATTTACAGTCAGTCATAATTTATATTATTTAACAGACAATTATCGTAATAATAATTCATTTTTAGAACAACAACTGTCATCTACAACAGATTATAATGTAGGTTCTAAATTAACTAATTTTATAACCCATGGATTAAATCACCAAACAATTCATCATTTATTTCCTAGTATTAATTATTATTATTATCCCAGGTTAACAAAAGATATATTGATACCCTTTTGTAAAAAACACAAGTTAAACTATAATGGAGAAAACAAAACATTTTTAAATTTAGTATATGTCCACATAAAATCTCTTTATTATTGGAGAAAATAATTAATTTTAGTATTGACTTAAAATTATATATATATTTATACAGTTTAAAATGGATTTTGAAGAATTATCTGGTCTAGGAATTCATAAGCATGATTTGAGATTTAAAGATAATATTGAAAACAACGCTTTTATTGATAAATACAATAAGGGTTTACTAGAAGTTACAAATTTCAAAGATTTAAAAAATATAATAGAAGAAATTTATAACGTAGTTAAGCCTAATAATCAAGGTGATGTAGCAGATTATATACCACAATTAAAAAATGTCAATGATGAATTATTCGGAATAACATTGACAACTGTAGATGGACAGGTTATTGAAGTTGGAGATATAAAACAAAAATTTTGTATACAGTCATGTTCAAAACCCATAAGCTATGGAATTGCTTTAGAAAAATATAACAAAGACACTGTTCACAATTATGTAGGAAAAGAACCCAGTGGCCGTAATTTTAATGAATTGTGTTTAGACCATGAAGGATTACCACACAATCCTCTAATAAATTCGGGTGCAATAATGACTACAAGTTTATTGTCGAATGATAAGCCAATTTCCGAAAGATTTGAGGAAGTTTATAATTATTGGAAACGTTTAGTTTGTGGAACATATTTATCTTTCAATAACTCGGTATATCTTAGTGAAAAAGATTCAGCTGATAGAAATTATTGTTTAGGTTATATGATGCAGGAAAATGAATCGTTTTTAGGAAAAGACAAGACAATATCTAATAAGATAAATAGAAAATGGGGAATAAACGACTTAAAAACAAATTTGGAATTGTATTTTCAATTCTGTAGTATAGAGTTAGATTTGTTGGGAGTTGGTTTAGTAGCTTCAACATTAGCAAATGGTGGAGTCCATCCCTGGAGTCATGACATTATTTTTTCTGGAAATTCAGTTAAAAATATCTTATCAATTATGTCAAGTTGTGGTATGTATGATTACAGTGGTGAATGGAATTATGAGATAGGAATACCTGCAAAGAGTGGGGTATCTGGGATAATTTATGCTGTAATACCAGGATTGTGTGGTATAGCAGTTTATTCCCCTAAATTAGACAAAAATGGAAATAGTTTTAGGGGTATAGAGTTTTTTAAAATGTTAAGTAAAAAAATAAAGATACATAAATATGAGGATATAAAATCAGATAATTTACTTTCTATTAGAAGAAATGATTTTAATAATATTAAAATTTTAGGATTTTTATTATTAGATGGATGTCATTCAAACAATTTCGATATAGTTAAAGAATGTATATCAAAAGGCTGTGATATAAATTTTACTGACTACGATAGTAGAACTGGACTACATTTAGCAATAGAAGAGAATCACCTACAATTAAAAGATTTTCTTATAGAAAATGGCGCTGATCAGGATATTAAAGATAGATGGGGTATATCCCCAAGAGATTTATTAAAGAAAAAATAATAGTTTACAACACTTTTAATATGTTATAACATATGTTATAATTTTTCAAATCAACTTAAAATTGATTTGAAAATTAATATTATTTTAAATAATAAAATGCAAGAAAAATTTACAGATAAATTGATTGTTGATAACACCAAAATAATTGGTAAAATTAATAATAAAAGTTTGTTAGATTATGATATCTTAATTCCAAATGAACAACGTATCACTTGTCAACAAAAGATTGAAGAAATAATGGAATATCAAGAGTCGTATTTTAAAAAACACAATAAATTTAATTTTCTAGGACTAATTAATATACATTATAATTTACAGAATAAACTATTTTATCTAGTTGATGGACAACATAGATTCAATGCGATTAAAAATTTAACAAATAAAGGTTATGAAAAAATAGAAGTATTAATAGAATTAATAATAGTTGAAACTATAGAAGACTTAAAAATAAATTTTAATCTTATTAACAAAAATACTGAATTACCTAATTTTCCAGATAATATAGACCGAAATATTCCTCAAATAGTTGCACAAGATTTTTTCAATAAATACAATAATATATGGTCTTTAACAAGAAAAGTTAGAAGACCACATATTAATAAAAATAATTTTCAGGAATCATTAGGTGTTCTGACACAAAAACTCAATATAGAAACGCCTATAAAACTTAAAAAAATTCTTGAAGATTTCAATGACCGACTGAAACAATGGCCATTTCATAGCTTCCCTGCTTCTAAATCCTTTAAAGACCAATCTAAAATAGAATTAAAATGTCAAGAAGTGGGTTTATATTTGGGAATGTTTCCATTCAAAGATGATGATTTTGGGTATGGGTGGGTTAAACAAATAATTTATGAACATACTGGAAAACAGGAAAAAACCAATGCTATTAAATTTAGAAATAAAATACCAAAAAAAGTAAGAATTGATTCTTGGAATAGATATATAGGAAAAGAAATAGGAGCTATTAGATGTATCTGTTGTAGAACTACTGAAATAGCACAACTTAATTTTCATGCTGGACATATATTAGCAAAGTCGAAAGGTGGAAGTAATACGGTAGATAATATAATTCCAATATGTAGTCTATGTAATTCCTCTATGAATGATAGACATATGGATGAGTTTGTAAAAGAACATTATCCCCAAAACTATGGAAATTTTATCAATCGACAATATGTCATTAATATTGAAAATAATACATTTGGTTAAAAAGAAAACAAACAATAGTTTTATTCATTAAAACTATTATCTTTTTTTAAAAACTATTTTCTTTTTTTTACAATTTAAGAAAGGATATTTTTTATATAATTTAAATATAGATAGCTCTTTTTTTTTTGCTTCAATCATAATATCTATATTTACATTATATTTTTTTGGAATTTCAAGCAAGTATTCTGGTAAAATTTCAATATAGTCAGAATGATGTCCACATCTACCAGACCCTTGTTCAGAAACATGGAATTTAGGTTTAATCATTCTCTTTTCCCAAGTTTCCAATATATCTTTAATGTAGTTAACCGGTTCTAAAAATTGTTCATCGGGATGTAGTTGTTTATAACATTCATAATGGTGGGTATCAAATACTACTGGAATATTAATTTTTTTAGAAACATCCAAACAATCTTTAATAGAAAAACATTTTTCGCAGTTTTCTAAAACTAACCTATTTTGAACAGTTTTAGGGAGTTCAGAAAATTGTTTACACCATCTTGCTTTTGTCAATTCTTTATCACCATAAATTCCACCACCATGAACTACCATAACTGAATTATTATCCATACCCATAAGGTCTAAAATTGTAGCCTGATATAATAAGTCATCGATCGTTTTTTTGAATGATTGTTTATTAGGGGTTCCAACAACATTATATTGTCCTGGATGCATTGTTATTCTTTGATTGTATTTCTTTGCTAAATCACCTGCTTTTTTTAGATATGGCTTTGCGAAATCATAATCATATGATTCAACATCTGGGTTAGTCTTGTGAGGAAATAGGTCACTAGAAATTCTAAAGACTTTAATACCATTCTGTTCATTCCATTCTATCATTTTTTCTAAATCTATTAGGTTTTTAATTATTCTTGATTTTAATTCATCTAATCCTAGTTCTTTTATTTTTCTCTGAATCATAGTTCTAGAAGCATATATAGGATTATCAGTATTTTTTAAGGTTATGTTCATACAACATAGTCCTAATTGAACGGGCTTATTTAGGCTCATTTTATTTCAAAAAAGATTCAAAATTAAAATCAAATTATATATATATATGAGCTATAATATATGTGATGAGCCTGGACCTTGTTGGGATGGTTATGTTTTTATTGGACCAGAAGAAGGGAAAAAAGGTAGTTGTATAAAAAAGGATAAATTATGTATAAAAACTAGAGGAAAAGGGACAGAATGTTTAGAAAAGATAAAATGTCCTAAAAATATAAAAAAAACAAAAAGTCCAATTAAGAATAAAAAAAAAATAAATAATAAAGATTACAATACTTGTTTAGAAAAAGCCCAACAAAGATACGATAATAAAAAATTAAAATTATGTCCAAGAGGTTACTGCACGGCAAAACATACATTTGAAGTATACCCTTCTGCTTATGCGAATGGGTATGCAACAGGTGTATGTAAAGGACAAAAACCAGACGCGTTAGGGGTAACCAAAGAGGATAAAAGTTACACATCAAAATTTAAAGATAAGAGGTCAAAGCAAAAAAATCCATTGAATAGATGGTATAGAGAACAATGGGTAAATTTATGTGAAAAAGGTGATGGACCTGGTGGATACGCAATATGTGGCACAGGTAA
>Ga0209634_1000099_pt1 | contig 70775 bp, 64 predicted proteins | sample LinPmetageLP40_FD_184043 | JGI IMG/M metagenome (GOLD analysis project Ga0209634, IMG submission 184043) | Marine viral communities from the Pacific Ocean - LP-40 (SPAdes) (version 2) | ecosystem: Environmental > Aquatic > Marine > Oceanic | place: Pacific Ocean | collected 2010-08-26
ACCGCCACACTGGGGCTCTTATCGTACAGATGGCGCTGCCAGTGGCGGTCAGATCGTATCTTTTGGCGGCGAAATACGGGGCCGAAGCGCAGCCGGTCGCCGGTCTGGCCGTCGTCTCGACGTTGATGGCTGTGGTCGCTCTGCCGCTGATCCTCGCGGTCTTCGTCTGATGTGATTGGCAGGATGGGCAGAATCGGGTATGGATTTTCAAAATCGGTAAAAACAAAATGACCGGGCAGTAAAGACATGATGAAATACATGCAGATGAGCCTTCTGCTGATTCTGACCGCATGCGGTGGAATCCGTGGGGATGGTCGTGCGCCGCGCGATCTGGATAACGCTTGTTCAATTCTGGACCAAAGGCCGGGTTATCTGCGTGCCTTCAAGGCGGCCGAACGCAAGTGGGGCGTGCCGGTGCACGTGCAAATGGCCACGATCTATCAGGAATCCAAGTTCATTTCCGACGCGCGCACGCCGCTTCGCTTTTCGCTGGGCGTGATCCCCGTGGGCCGTCAGAGCAGTGCTTTCGGATACTCCCAGGCGCTGGATGCCACCTGGAAGGAATACCAGCAGAAGGAAGGCGGCCGCCGCTCGCGCCGCGACAGCATCCGGGATGCGACTGATTTCATGGGATGGTATATGGCCGAGACGAACCGGACACTCGGTATTTCCCTGGCTGATGCCCGCAATCAGTATCTTGCCTATCACGACGGACGAACCGGTTATCGGCGCGGCACGTACCTCAGCAAACCATGGCTCGTCCGCATTTCGAGCGAGATCGAATCACGCGCTGCAATGTATCAGCGCCAACTTCCGCGCTGTTCCTGATGAGGTCTTATCCGACGATATTTCGTCGGGTTTGATTGATACGGGCGATGTCCGGACGCCCGGCGCGGTCAGGCCCCCGCGCCTTTCGCCATAGAGCGATAGATGGCCTCCGCCAGCCCGGTCTGACCGCTTTGTGCAACGGCATCGGCCTGGGCCTGCCGCAGAAAGCTGTCGAATTGCGTGTCGCCACCGCCCGACGGCGACGGGGCCCCCGTGCCCGAAGCCCGCAGAAGCTCCGTAAACAGGAAAGCCTCCAGCTGTTGCGCCTGTGCCCGCAATTCCGCCTCACGCTGACCGGCCGAATCCGGGGACGTGGTCGAATGCGGAGACATCGATCCCGATATCATATCCATTTGCGGCTCCTCCGAATCTTGTCCTTCGGTCAGATCATATCCGGGTAAAGGATTTCGTAACGCCAGCCGCATAGACAGCTCGGACGAGATGATTCTCTGATGACGGAGGGGCCATGACACCTGAACTTTCGATGCGCCCTCACAATGGGTCGGCACCCGGTGGCTCCGTCCCGATAGACCTTGCCGCGCCCGAAGGCGGGGTCGGTGAATTTCAAGCCATTCTGGAGCATGCGCCCCGAGATACCGATCGGACCAGCCGCACCGGGGGAAACCGTCCTTCTGCGCCCGACAGCCGGACTGAGCGCGAATCCCCCCCGAATCTGTCAAAGATCACTGCCGGGGTCGAGGATGGTGCCCTTCGCGATCTGCCCGAGTGGCTTCGCGTGGCGCTTTCGTCAAATCATGCCGATAGTGCGGCGGAGTTTTCGGAAATCACCGCCGACATCGGCACTGCGGCGGCCCCGGCGAAACCGCCGCCCGATCCTGCCGGTCTTCCGGCAACCGCGCCGGACCATATACCTTCGTCATCGAATCAAACCGCCAGTCGCCTGGACGGGCGCGGCGTGAACTGGCCGGAACCGGTCCCTCCGGTTGATGCGATGCGCCGCCTGCCCACCGCACACCCTGTTTCGTCCGATCGGGCGGCTGTAATTTCTGATGCCCAGGGCATCCGGCCAAACGTCGCCGGCCCTCCGCAGGGCAAGGTCATCGGGCCTATGGAACCGCCCTCGGATGCGACCGTCCGATCCGATCAGCGGCCTGGGGCACCAATCCTGAACGATCGCGCACATACCGAGCGACCTTCGCCGGGTCTGGACACGCCCGGATCAGTCAGCCGATCCGCGACCCCGGACGATATGCGGCCCGTTCAGGATGTCCCCCGCCGCATCGAGGTCAGCCCTGCGCCGGTGACATCGGCACTGAAACCCGCTTTCGATCCGATCCGACCCGGAACCACCGCGTTTCCAGAGGCCAGCTCTGTCAAAATCGATATGAGCCGGATCCAGTCCGCCGCGCCAACACCTGCCCAGGGGTTTTCGGCCCCGCCCTTCGACGCACCGACGGCTCCGACAGCGCCGACAGTTTCGCTCGCGGCGATCGAAGCCGCCGCAGTGAGCATTCCGGCAACTGCGCCGGTGACCCCGGTCGACTTACGTGCCGTCCCTCCCGTGGCGCTGACACAGTTGCCCGAGGCACTTTCGGCGCAGGTAAAGGCGTTCGGGAGCGGCGCGCCGACGCCCAGTACGCTACGTGCGGCCGATGGCACCCTCTCGACCGAGATGGAGCTTGCGCCCGTCGATCTGGGACGTCTGCGCGTCAGCCTTCAGACAACGGAACGGGGCCTGCACCTTGCCATCACGGTAGAGCGACCCGAGTCGCTCCTCGCCGTCCGGCAGCATCTGGATACCTTTCACCGATCCCTGATCACGGATGGGGTGACGCTGGACAGTATCGACATCGGCACAGGCGATCGGAGCGGCGGTTTCGAACGACATGCCCCGCGCGCGCCAGAGCGACGCGGGACCGGGGCCAGACAGGATGCCTCTCCTGACACGGATGTTTCGATCAGTCACGACACCCCAGGACGGCGGACCGAACCCGGCCGCCTCGACCTGAGCTTCTAGGAGAATTCGATGGATATATCCTCGTCCACGACCAGTCTGGCCACCAGCAATACAACGGCAAGCGCTGCCAGCACGTCGCCCACATCCGATTTCGACACGTTCCTGCGCTTGCTCACGGCGCAAATCCGAAATCAGGACCCTCTGGAACCGGCGGATTCCACCGCCTACACCGCACAACTGGCAACCTTCTCCAATGTCGAACAATCGGTAAAGACCAACGACCTGCTGGCGCAGATGATCCAGCGGCTGGACACTCAGCAGATCAGCGGCGCGTCGGATTGGATCGGGATGGAAGTTCGGTCTTCCGGACCCATTGCGCATCAGGGCGGAGAAACCGAGCTGCACACCCGGATCAACCCGGTCGCCGACCGGGCCGATCTTGTCGCATTGGATGCGCAGGGTGCGGAGGTGGCGCGGCAGGCCATCGACCCCGACGGCGAAACGTTGCGCTGGCCCGGCATGGGCCTTGGCAACACCGTACCCGACGGAATTTACACATTGCAGGTCGAGGCATGGGCGGGCGAGCGTCAACTCGACACCACAGCGGTGGATCATTATGCGCAGGTCACCGAGGTTGTGCTGGGCGCTTCAGGGACGGACTTGGTCCTGAACGGCGGCATTCGTCTGCCGGCCGATCAGTTGCAATCGATCCGGCGTCCGGTCGAATAGCGATGCCGACGCCCCCTGCAGCACACGAAATGCGCCAGGCCTTCAGGTCATCAGGGACAACGCCCAAACCAGGGCGACCGTCGTTCCCCCGGTGACAAACAGCATCGCCGCGGGCCAGCGCGATTGGCGCGCCGCTTCCTCCCTCGATCGTTCGGGACGGCGCAGTGCATCCTCGACCGCGCGGGGCAAATGCGGACCGAACCGGGCCAGAACGCGGGCTGTCCGGGCCAGATCGCGTGCAAACGCCCGCGGCCCGAGGTTTTCGCGAATATAGCGTTCGACCTCGGGGCCCGCTGCCTGCCAGATGTTCATATGCGGGTTCAACGTGCGGGCCACGCCTTCGACCACGACCATGGTGCGCTGCAGCAAGATCAGCTCGGTCCGGGTTTCCATCCCGAACCGCTCCGTCACTTCGAACAGATAGGCAAGCAGCCGACCCATCGAGATACGCGAGGCGTCCATACCGAAGATCGGCTCCCCCACTGCGCGCAGGGCCTGGGCGAACATGTCGATATCCTGGTCGGCGGGCACGTATCCGGCCTCGAAATGCACTTCGGCGACGCGGCGGTAATCCTTGCGGATGAACCCCATCAGAATCTCGGCATAGACGCGGCGGGTATATTCATCCAGCCGTCCCATGATGCCGAAATCCAGCGCGATGATGTCCCCGGACGGCGCAACCTTCAGGTTTCCCTGATGCATGTCGGCGTGAAAATATCCGTCGCGCAACGCATGGCGCAGGAACATCTGCATCACCCGATTGGCCAGCACCGCACGGTCATGGCCCGCTGCGTCAATGGCGTCGATGTCCGCCATCTGGATGCCTTCGGCCCAGTCCAGCGTCAGCACCGCGCGCCCCGACAAGGCCCATTCGACGCCCGGTACCTCGAACCCTTCGTCGCGGGCGATATTGGCCGCGAATTCTCCGGCCGCCGCCGCCTCTGTCCGCAGGTCAAGTTCCTGCCGGACGGTGGCCTCGAAATGCGCGATCACATCCATCGGGCGCAGACGGCGCGCGGACGGCGACAGCCATTCGATCATCCGCGCCGCCATGTAGAAGGCGTCGATATCTCGGGCGAAGGCGCGCGCGATGCCAGGCCGTAAGACCTTGACCGCAACCTTCCGGCCATCCCCCACCAACCGCGCCTGATGCACCTGCGCGATGGACGCGGCGGCGACCGGCCCGGTAAATTCGGTGAACATCGCGTCGACCGGCATCTCCAGATCCCGCTCGATCATATCGCGAGCAATCTCAGTCGGGAACGGCGGCAGCTTGTCCTGCAACACCCGCAGTTGCAGCGCCAGATCGCCGCCGACAAAATCGGGTCGCGTCGACAGGATCTGCCCCAGCTTGATATAACTCGGCCCCAGCGCCGTGATCGCCCGCAGCACGGGGGGCAACGTCGGATCGCCGGAATAACCCAGCCATTTGAACGGCCATCCCAGAATGCGCGCGGCAATCCGCAATTCGCGCGGCGCGCGCATCTGGTCCAGCACGACATCCATCGCGCCCGTCTTCTCGAATGTTCCGGCGGTGCGGATCAGCCGCCAGATGTTATGCGGTCCCCTCACCTCAGATCTTCCAGCCCGAATGCAGCGCCGCGATACCGAACGACAGGTTGCGATACTTCACGTTCCCGAACCCCGCATCGACGATCATGCCGGCGAACCGGTCCTGATCCGGAAACTGGCGGATCGACTCGACCAGATACTGATAGCTGTCCCGATCCCCCGCGATGGCCTGTCCCAGCGGCGGTATCACATTGAACGAATAAAGATCATAGGCTTTCTGCATCAACGGGTTGGGCAGTTGGCTGAATTCCAGCACCATCAACCGACCGCCGGGCCGCAACACGCGGTATGCCTCGCGCAGGGCATCCGAAATCCGCGTCACGTTCCGGATGCCAAAGCTGATGGTATAGGCGTCGAAGGTGCCGCTTTCGAACGGCAGGGCCATCGCGTCGCCCACCACCCATTCCAGACGGTCGGCCATGTTCGCGGCCTCGGCCCGTTGCCGTCCGGCGACCAGCATGCCTTCGGTCATATCGCAGACCACCGCCTCGGCCCCGGGTGCGCGTTCCAGAAACCGAAAGGCGATGTCGCCGGTGCCGCCCGCCACGTCCAACAGGCGCTGACCGGGCCGCGGGGCCAGCCAGTCCAGCATCGCATCCTTCCAGATGCGGTGAACGCCAAGCGACATCGCATCGTTCATCACATCGTATTTCGACGCCACATTGGTAAAGACCCCGTGAACACGACCGGCTTTCTCCGCCTCAGGTACGGTCTCGAAGCCGAAATGCGTGGTGCGCCCAGAACTCCGGCTGTCGGTCTCTTGCGTCATGACGCATGGCTCCTCATCTGTGTTGGTCTGACTTATAGGGCGCATACGCCCGCCTGCAACGGACGCCGCCCATGCCAGAACTTCCCGAAGTCGAAACGGTGCGCCGGGGTCTGGCCCCCGCGCTGGACGGCGCGCGCCTTGCCCGCGTGGATGTGAACCGTCCCGATCTGCGCTGGCCGTTCCCCGATCGCATGGCGGATCGCCTGCGGGGTGCGACGATCCGCGCATTGGGTCGGCGGTCGAAATTCCTGTTGCTGCATCTTGATACGGGCGAGACGCTGATTGTGCATCTGGGCATGTCGGGGCGGATGGTGGTCGACGACCTCTCGGCACCGACCGGGGTTCAGCCGGGCACGTTCCACCGCGATGCAGGCTGGCACCCGCAGCACGACCACGTCGTTTTCCACACCGACCGCCACCGGGTCACCTTCAACGATGCCCGTCGCTTTGGTGCGATGGACCTGTGGCCGACGGATGACCTGGAAAACCACCGGCTAATCGCGAAACTGGGGCCGGAACCCCTGGGCAATACCTTCAACGATGCGCACCTGATCGCCGCCTTCCGGGGTCGCAACACGCCGGTGAAATCTGCGCTGCTGGATCAGCGGATCGTGGCGGGCCTGGGCAATATCTACGTGTCCGAGGCGCTGCACCGGGCGGGCATCGCACCGAAGCGCAGGGCCGGACGAATTGCCGCGCCCCGCGTCGCCGCTCTGGTCCCGATCATCCGCGACGTTCTGGACGAGGCGATCCGGGCCGGAGGCTCTTCGCTGCGCGATCACCGACAGGCGGACGGCACCCTCGGCTATTTCCAGCACAGCTTCCGGGTCTATGACCGCGAAGGTCGCCCCTGCCCCACACCGGGCTGCGATGGCGCGATCCGCCGCATCGTTCAATCGGGGCGATCGAGCTTCTTCTGCGGAGTTTGTCAACGATGACGGACCACTGTTGACTTGAATCGCCGCCGTCTTCGGGGCAGGCCTGATGTCTTGGAACCTGCGGAGCGACAAATGGGCTACGAAACACTGAACGTCGATGTCGGCAATCACGTGGCGGTCATCCGGCTGGACCGGCCGGATGCGATGAACGCCCTCAACTCCACCCTGCTGGAGGAACTGGCCAGGGCGCTCCGGTCCGCGCAGGACAATGAAAAGGTCCGCTGCATCGTTCTGACCGGGTCGGAAAAGGCCTTCGCCGCCGGCGCGGATATCAGCGAGATGAGCGAAAAGACCTTCATCGACGTCTATATGGGCGATCTGTTCAGCAAGGAGGTCGGCGCGATTCTGCGGGTTCGCAAGCCTATCATCGCCGCGGTGGCAGGCTATGCGCTGGGGGGCGGGTGCGAATTGGCGATGATGTGCGACATCGTCATCGCGGCAGATACCGCCAAGTTCGGTCAGCCCGAAATCAATCTCGGCGTTATCGCGGGTCTTGGCGGCACGCAGCGCCTGACCCATGCGGTCGGCAAGGCCAAATCGATGGACATGCACCTGACGGGTCGCTTCATGGATGCCGCCGAGGCCGAGCGCTCCGGTCTGGTCAGCCGTGTCGTGCCCGCCAAGAAACTGATGGATGAAGCGATGGCCGCCGCAGGCAAGATTGCCGAGAAGTCTATGGTCACCACCACCGCCGTCAAGGAAGCCGTGAACTACAGCCAGGACGCCGGCCTGACCGATGGCCTGCTGTTCGAACGCCGGTTGTTCAACGCGCTGTTCGCGACCGAAGACCAGACCGAGGGCATGAAAGCGTTCCTCGAAAAGCGCGAGCCGCAGTTTCGCGACCGCTGAATCGGCGGCGTGGGGTGCGCAACGAACGTCGGACGTATATCCGACGCGGATCACCCGTGGATCACCCCTCGGTTTGCGGCGCCTGTTCGCGGTCGCTTGACGCGGATGTCGCCCGCGTCTAGACGACGCCGATCATGCGTGTGAGGCCCGCTTTGGCCGGAATTGCCCGACCCCGTTTTTCACGGCGTCAGATGGGTGGCCCTTGGGCGCAGTCAATATATGAACTGAACTGCAAGGACCGAACACCATGGCCAATTCACCCCAAGCCAAAAAACGTGCCCGCCAGAACGAGCGTCGATTCGCCGTGAACAAGGCCCGCCGCTCGCGCATCCGCACCTATCTGCGCAAAGTCGAAGAAGCGATCGAATCCGGCGATCAGACCGCCGCCGCAGCCGCGCTGAAGGCCGCCCAGCCCGAGTTGATGCGTGGCGTGACCAAGGGCGTTTTCCATAAGAACACCGCATCCCGGAAGGTCTCGCGCCTTGCGTCGCGCGTGAAGTCTATCGGAGCCTGACAACCGATTCTATCTGGACGACCCAATCGGTTTGTCACAGGTCAAGAGATTTGTAAGCCCGCCATCAGGTGGGCTTTTTTCTTGCCTGTTTTCCGCGCGTTGATTGCTCAAAGACAGATTCTTTGCGGTCATCCGCCGAGTCAAGAAAGAAGAGTCATTGCCGCTCCAAGGCAGCGAACGGTATCTCATGTCTCAGCGAGTCAGATCGCTGAGTGGGGACATAGATGAAATCGGATGCAGGTCCGCAAATCTCCGAGGTGGGGCCTCGGGAGGCGTGGGAAATCTTGTCGAATGACGCCGCATCCGTTCTCGTGGATGTCAGGACCGCCGCCGAGTGGAGCTTCGTCGGCACGTCCGACCTGTCGCAGCTTGGCAAGGACGTCATTCTTCTTGAATGGAAGTCCTGGCCGGACATGTCCCCGAACCCGGCTTTCGTCGGGGCGTTGATGCAAGAGGTCGGGGGACTGCCATCCCGTTTCCTGTTCATCTGTCGCTCCGGCGTACGCTCGATGCAGGCGGCCCGTGCCGTCGCCGATGCCCTCTCTGTCAAGGGGACACCGGTTGAATGCATCAACGTGGCCGAAGGGTTTGAAGGTGATCTGAACGAGCATGCACACCGGGGGGGCCTTAATGGATGGAAGGCCCACGGACTGGATTGGCACCAGTCCTGATGACAACATTCTAGGGGCGAGTAGGGCCGTATTAATGACGAATGACGCATGGAGTCTTGCCAAGGGCGGGATTCGAAAGGACATCGGCGCACATAATTACACGACGTGGATCGAACCACTGTCGTTCCGGTCGATGGAGGAGGGCACATTGTCGCTCGCCTCGCCGACTGAGTTCATCGGCAAATGGGTGATGCAGAACTTTCGCGACGTAATCCTGCGTCACGTCTCGGCCAACGGTGATTCCGCGGCCCGTCTTGTTTGCAGTGCATCTTCGCATGGGGCCACCAGATCTGCCGCCCCGGCCCAGACCCGCACATCCGACGAATCGACCCAGCGGTCGCGCGCCGGTCAGGAAAATACGCTGGACAAGCGGTTCACCTTCGACGGCTTCATCGTCGGAAAATCGAACGAACTGGCCCATGCCGCCGCCCGCCGTGTCGCCACAGGTGGCCCGGTCAGTTTCAACCCGCTGTTTCTGCATGGCCGTGTGGGTCTCGGAAAGACGCACCTGATGCAGGCCATCGCCTGGGAAATGCAGGAGCAGAACCCCGACAAGCGGGTGATGTACCTGTCCGCCGAACAGTTCATGTATCGCTTCGTTCAGGCCCTGCGCGAAAAGGCGACGATGGATTTCAAGCATCTGTTTCGTACCGTCGACGTCCTTCTGGTCGATGACGTGCAATTCATTGCCGGCAAGGAGTCCACCCAAGAGGAATTCTTCCACACGTTCAACGCGCTGGTCGACCAGGGAAAGCAGGTGGTGATTTCCGCCGACCGCAGCCCCGCCGATATTTCCGATCTGGAAGAACGCATTACCTCGCGCTTGCAATCGGGTCTGGTCGTTGACCTGCACCCTGCCGATTACGAATTGCGACTGGGCGTATTGCAACACCGCGTCGACAGTTTCGCCGCCCATAACCCCGATTTTCAACTGGAAGATGGCGTGTTGGAATTTCTCGCCAGCCGCATCACCGCCTCGATCCGGGTGCTGGAAGGGGCCGTAATGCGCCTGTTCGCCTATGCCGATCTGGTCAAGCAGAGCGTTACGATGGAGCAGACTCAGGATGTTCTGGGCGACCTTCTGCGCGCCTCGGAACGAAAACTGACGATCGACGAGATCATGAAAGTCACGTGCGAACATTACTCTCTGCGGATGTCGGACATGACCTCCGCCCGTCGGTCGCGCACTGTCGCCCGGCCCCGGCAGATGGCGATGTATCTGGCCAAGAAGCTGACGCCACGGTCCTATCCCGAGATTGGCCGCAAGTTTGGCGGCCGCGATCATACGACGGTTCTATATGCCGTTCGCAAGATCGAGGAGTTGATGATCGCCGACGATCAGATCGCCGAGGATGCGCAGCTTTTGCAACGCAAACTGGAAAGCTGAGCCGCCCGTTTCGGAATGGTCTGATGGCCGGTTGCGCCGACGTGTTCCGCCGCTATTCTGCCGATCCGATCATCCGAGGTTTGAGCCATGAAATTTTCCATCGAGCGTGCCGCCCTTCTTGACGCCGTCAGTCAGGCACAAGCCGTCGTCGAACGGCGCAACACTATTCCGATCCTCGCGAACGTGCTGATGGAAGCGGATGGCGACGGCGTCAGTTTCAAGGCCACCGATCTGGATATCGAAGTGATCGACAGGGCCATAGCGCAGGTCGAACGCCCCGGCGGCACTACCGTTTCGGCGGTACTCTTCCATGAAATCGTACGGAAACTGCCCGATGGCGCGCTGGTCCAGATTGTCGAAGACCAAGCGCAAGGCCGGCTGGAAGTCACTGCAGGACGGTCGCATTTTTCGCTGGCGACGCTGGCGAAGGAAGACTTCCCGGTTATGGCAACATCGGACTATGACGCAAATTTCTCCTGCGAGGCCAAGGTGCTGCGGCGCTTGTTCGACAAGACCCGCTTCGCCATTTCGACCGAAGAGACACGGTATTACCTGAACGGCGTCTACTTGCATGTGGCCAATGGCGATGATGGCAAGGCCCTGCGCGCAGTCGCCACGGACGGTCACCGTCTGGCCCGCGTCGATGCCACCCTGCCGGACGGCGCTGCGGACATGCCCGGCGTCATCGTGCCCCGCAAGACGGTCGATCAGGTGCGCAAACTGCTCTCGGACGATGATGCGCAGATCGCTGTTTCGGTGTCGGAAACCAAGATCCGCTTCGCAACGCCCGACATCACACTGACATCCAAGGTCATCGACGGCACTTTCCCCGATTACGCCCGCGTCATTCCGGTGGGCAACACACGTGAATTGAAGGTTGACGCCAAGGATTTTGCCAGGGCCGTCGACCGGGTCGCCACCGTGTCTTCGGAACGTTCGCGCGCGGTCAAGCTGATCTTGGATGAAGATCGCCTGACCCTCTCGGTCAACGCGCCAGATTCTGGTGCTGCGGAAGAAGAACTGGCCGTTGCCTATAATGACGAAAAACTGGAAATCGGTTTCAATGCCAAATACATGCAGGAAATCGCCGCGCAGGTCGACTTCGAGATGGCGACGTTCTTGTTCAACAACGCGGGCGATCCGGCCCTGATGCGCGAAGGCGACGACCTGTCGGCGATCTACGTCGTCATGCCGATGCGCGTGTGATGGCGCGTGTCTGAAGGCGCGGGCTGCGTCACGACGCTGGCCCTGTCGCATTTCCGGTCCCATAGGCACACACGGCTGGTGTTCGATGAACGTCCCGTCGCGATCCACGGGCCGAACGGGGCAGGCAAAACGAACCTGCTGGAAGCCATCTCTCTGCTGTCGCCCGGTCGCGGCATGCGCCGTGCCGCCGCCGGGGAGATTATTCGCCGTCCTGAGGCCATTGGCTGGAAGGTGACTGCCGACTTGTCAGGGCACGGGGTCGAACTGCGTGCCGAGCCGGGGCAGCCACGGACCACCCGGATCGACGGCAAAACCGCCCCGCAGATTGCGCTGGCCCGACTGGCGCGTGTGTTGTGGCTGGTCCCGTCGATGGATCGACTCTGGCTGGAGGGGGCCGAGGGACGACGGCGGTTTCTGGATCGCATGACGCTGAGCTTCCTGCCCGATCATGGTGAGGCTGTGCTGGCCTATGAAAAGGCCATGCGCGACCGCAACCGTCTGCTGAAGGACGGGGTGCGCGATGACCTGTGGTACGACGCGCTGGAGATGCAGATGGCGCGCCACGGAGCCGCAATTCACGCCCGGCGCCTGGACGCACTGGATCGGCTGGCCAGCGCGCAACAGTCGAATGACCCCTTTCCAGCCGCCAATCTGGCGTTGACGCACCCCGATGACGACGCCCCCCTGACCCAGGATGCGCTGCGCGACGCGCTCGGACGGTCGCGGCCCCGCGACATGGCAGCGGGACGCGCCCTGGTCGGGCCGCATCGCGCCGATCTGTCGGCTGTATACGCCGCGAAGGACATGGCGGCGCGGCTTTGTTCGACGGGAGAACAGAAGGCGCTGCTGATTTCGCTGATCCTTGCGAACGCACGGGCTCTCAAGTCCGGGACAGGGCAGGCCCCGATCCTTTTGCTGGACGAAGTGGCCGCGCATCTGGACGCTGACCGTCGGGCCGCGCTTTATGCCGAGCTTCTGAGCTTGGGCGGACAGGTATTTCTGACCGGCACCGGCCCCGAACTATTTGTCGATATGGGACGGGATGCCCTTCATCTGCGTGTCGCGGACGACGCGGGCTGCAGTCGAACGGAGGATATCACGCCTTGATTGTCGGTCGCCGCTGACGCCACAAAATATGGTGCGATTGCCGTGACAATGCCCCCTTGAAACCGTATATGTGGGGGGAAAAGACGGGAAGAAAACCACATGTCAGACCAAGCCCCCAAGCCGCAGGAATATGGCGCGGATTCCATCAAGGTTCTCAAGGGATTGGAGGCGGTTCGCAAGCGTCCCGGCATGTATATCGGCGATACCGACGACGGGTCGGGTCTGCATCACATGGTCTATGAGGTCGTGGACAACGGCATCGACGAGGCACTGGCCGGTCATGCCACCGAAGTTTCGGTCAAAATTCACGCGGATTCGAGTGTATCGGTGCGCGACAACGGACGCGGAATTCCGGTCGGAATTCACGAAGAAGAGGGCGTCTCGGCGGCCGAGGTTATCATGACCCAGCTGCACGCGGGCGGGAAGTTCGACCAGAACAGCTATAAGGTGTCGGGCGGCCTGCACGGTGTTGGCGTGTCGGTCGTGAACGCCTTGTCGGATTGGCTGGAGTTGCGCATCTGGCGGGACGGCAAGGAACACGTTGCGCGATTTGAGGGCGGATTTACAACCGAACACCTGTCCGTCGTCGGCCCCTCGGACAAGACCGGGACCGAAGTGCGGTTCATGGCCTCGACCGGAACGTTCTCGAACCTCGATTATGTGTTCAAGACACTTGAAAACCGGTTAAGGGAACTGGCGTTCCTGAATTCGGGCGTGAAGATTGTACTGCAAGACGAACGCCCGGCCGAAGCGCTTCGGAGCGAGCTGTTCTATGAGGGCGGCGTCCGGGAATTCGTTCGCTATATCGACCGCAGCAAGACCGCCGTCATGCCCGACCCGATCTATATGATCGGGGAACGTGACGGCATCGGGGTCGAAGTGGCGATGTGGTGGAACGACAGCTATAATGAGATGGTCCTGCCGTTCACCAATAATATTCCGCAACGCGACGGTGGCACTCATCTGGCGGGTCTGCGTGGCGCGCTGACGCGGACGATCAACCTGTATGCGCAGTCCAGCGGGATCGCGAAGAAGGAAAAAGTCAGCTTTACGGGTGACGATGCCCGCGAAGGGCTGACTTGCGTGCTATCGGTCAAGGTGCCGGACCCGAAGTTTTCAAGCCAGACGAAAGACAAGCTGGTGTCGTCCGAAGTACGGCCCGCCGTGGAAAACCTCGTGAACGAAAAGTTGGCTGAGTGGTTCGAGGAAAATCCGCAGATCGCCAAACAGGTCGTAGGTAAAATCATCGAAGCCGCCTTTGCCCGCGAAGCTGCCCGCAAGGCGCGCGAATTGACGCGCCGCAAGACGGCGATGGACGTCGCCTCCCTGCCCGGCAAACTGGCCGATTGTCAGGAAAAGGATCCCTCCAAGGCCGAATTGTTCCTGGTAGAGGGCGACAGCGCCGGAGGGTCGGCCAAACAGGGCCGGTCCCGTCAGAACCAGGCTGTATTGCCTCTGCGCGGCAAGATCCTGAACGTCGAGCGGGCGCGCTTCGACCGGATGCTGGGGTCGCAGGAAATCGGCACGTTGATTACCGCGATGGGCACCGGCATCGGGCGCGACGAGTTCAATGTCGGCAAGCTGCGGTATCACAAGATCATCATCATGACGGACGCCGATGTCGACGGCGCGCATATTCGGACGCTGCTGCTGACGTTCTTCTATCGACAGATGCCGCAGATCATCGAGAACGGGCACCTGTATATTGCTCAGCCGCCGCTATTCAAAGTCGGGCGCGGCCGGTCCGAAGTTTACCTGAAGGATCAGACCGCACTGGAAGATTACCTTGTTCAGCAAGGCACCGAAGGTGCGACGCTGCGGCTTCCATCTGGTGAGGAAATTGCAGGCAACGATCTGGATCGCGTCATTCAGGGCGCTCGAAATTTCAAGCGCATCCTCGATGCCTTCCCGACGCATTATCCGCGCCATATTCTGGAGCAGGCCGCATTGGCTGGCGCGTTCGAAGCCGGTCAGGCGGATGCCGATCTTCAGGGTGTCGCGGATTCCGTATCACAGCGGCTTGATCAGGTCGCCGAAGAATATGAACGCGGCTGGCAGGGGCGCATCACGCAGGATCACGGTATCAAGCTGGCCCGTGTTCTGCGTGGCGTCGAGGAAGTCCGGACACTGGATGGCGCGGTGTTGCGCTCCGGCGAGGCGCGTAAACTGGCACAGGTGTCGAGCGAGACGCGGGATGTCTATCGCAACCCTGCCCGTCTTATCCGCAAGGATCGGGAAATCATCGTGCATGGTCCCACCGACCTGCTGAACGCAATTCTAGCTGAAGGGGAAAAGGGCCTGTCGCTACAGCGGTACAAGGGATTGGGTGAAATGAACCCAGGTCAATTGTGGGAAACGACGCTGGACCCTGATGCGCGAACTCTTTTGCAGGTCAAGATCGAGGATATTGCCGAAGCCAATGATGTATTCACCAAGCTGATGGGGGATGTGGTCGAACCACGGCGGGAATTCATTCAGGATAATGCCCTGTCTGTAGAAAACCTCGATTTCTGATAATGTCGCCGGAACTGTATTTCTTAGTGCAGAATTGCGCATAGCGACAACCTGATTAGTCATTCTTGCGATATTCGAAATTGGTTTAATTGCAATTGTGGTTAAATATCTGCCGTTTATATCCGGCATGGCATTCCATGCCGGATATATCTTGTCGAAAGTCTAATGGGCGTGAGTTTCGCCCGAAGAACTTCAACTTACCCCTTTTTTCCATACCAATCATGCCGCCAGTCGATCATCTTACCGACCTCTTGGCACTGAACGTCAATGATCTGCCGCGCCATGGTCTTGATATCTTCATTTGTGCTTTGCTTAAGCGCCACTGCCGCCATTTCGATAGCAGAGGCGTGATGAGGCAATTGCGAATCGATGAATGCCCTGTCGAATGGCGTCTTCTGGGCAAGCTCGCTGGAGCTGTCCATACCATGCATACTGCGTTCATGAGGATGGGGTTCAGTAGCGACCTTTTTCGACCCGTCGATATCATCGAGGATCGATTGTAGCTTTTCGATCTCTTTTTTCTGATCTTCGATCATACTCTTGGCGAACTTTACAAGTTCCTGATGTTCGCCCTTGTCTACGGCGACTTCTGCCATGGAAATGGCCATTGAATGGTGCGCTGCCATCATGTCGATAAAGCGCAAATCGGAGTATTCTCCGTTATGGATAAGATTGGCTGGTGCTTGATTTTGGGAAGTCATCATATTTCTCCGGCTTTAGGGGATGTAAACTTCGAAAACCGGTCGTTGGTTCCTGAGGCGATTGCATCAAACTCCATCGCACTGAACTGCATCCATTATACTGATCGCGGCAGCTGCTACCGCATGCATGGCCAACGAATACCTTACGTCGGGTTGGGATGCTGATGTACGGCTGAAACTGTCGGAATTTTCTGACGCCGAGCCAAGGTTGAAACTTCAAACCCGCACCCATCTGGTGAGGCTTATGCGGAACGCGACAGCAGGCCGGAGGGCGGCCTTTGGATGCGCCAATCGCTGTCATGACCTGCATATCGCCGACACTCAACTTTGCAAAGGTTGAGTGGTTTAGCTACGAGTTTCGTACCCCTAAGGGAAATCATCGTGAAGCGGGTAGTTCGGTCAGACAAGTCTCGAAAGAAAGGGACATATTTCGAAGCAATGTCGGATAAAGCTCTTTCCCGGGTTCGATAATTGCGCCCAACGGATCGAGGGTGCCAGCGCGCACCGACGTCCCTTCCATCAGGGTCTTGACGATGCCGGAATTGAACTGAGGTTCCGAAAACACGCAAACAGCCCGAAGGGCGACGATCGCGCTGCGAAGTGCTGCTACCTGCGCTGCAGAAGGGGGCGCTGCGTCCCCGACCGAAATCGCCCCGACCGACTTCAGTCCGAAACGATCTTCGAACGGGCCGTAAGCGTCATGAAAGACCACGAAGCCGCGATCTTTAACGCCATTCAACCGGGTCTGGATTTCCATTGCCAGAGCATCCAGCTCTGCCTGACCGGCTTCTGCATTGGCAGCATATATGATGGCGTTCTCCGGGTCGGCTTTGGCCAGGACATCGGCTATCGCAGCAAGCCAGATCTTGCCGTTAGCAGGGTCGAGCCATGCATGGGCTTCTCTTTCGCGCAGGTCAGGGTCGCCGGCGCCGCGGTTTTCATCGCCCTGATCGACCTTGGAGGCATCTGCCGCCTTCGGCAGGATATCAAGAAGTTCGACCGTGATGGCATCATCGGCCAGCGTTTCGATTGCATCGCCCAGCCAAGGCGTCAGCACGTCGCCAGCCCAAAAGACAATCTCCGCCCTGTCTAGCGCATCTGCTTCGGACGGGCGCATGGAATACCCATGCGGCGTCACACCGGGCGGCAGCATAAGGCCCGGAGTTCCGACGCCATCCATTACCCGGGCGACCATCGAATGCACAGGACCGATATCGGCCAGAACGGCAGGAGGTGCCGCCAATGCGGGGAAAGTTATGCACGACAGAACGGCGGCAAGACGGACGGTCATTATGGTCTCCTGACTGAATACAGCATTGCTATATTGTATGTTATAACATATCAAGTCTTCATGACACCCATCGGATTTGAAAAACATGACCATGCCGACTGTATTGATGCCGCAATCGCGGCAATCGATGTGCAATGCAATATCAACGACCTGCATCTGACTCCGGTCCGTCGGAGGGTTATGGAAATACTGCTCAAGGAGCACCGGGCCGTCGGGGCGTATGATATCCTGGACGTTTTGCGGACTGACGGGATGAGGGCGCAACCGCCCGTGGCATATCGTGCGCTCGACTTTCTGGTGGGGCATGGTTTTGCACATCGGGTCGAGCGTCTGAATGCCTTCGTTGCCTGCACTGCTCCCGGTCAGCCTCATGCTCCGGTCCTTCTGATCTGCCGGAACTGCAACGCCGTGGCAGAAGCCCATGCCGACGCAGGCGCAGCCTTTGGCCAAGCCACGACGGGTGCGGATTTCACAGTCGAACGCGCCGTGATGGAGGCGGAAGGCCTGTGCCCCGCTTGCCGGAGCAGCGCATCGTGAGCCTGATCTCCGTCGAAGGTCTTGAGATACGTCAAGGAGGCCGCCAGATCCTGCATGATGTCACGCTGGCCGTTCGCGAAGGTGAAATCGTGACTATCGTCGGGCCAAACGGGTCGGGCAAATCCACTTTGCTGCGCGCCATGATCGGGGCGATCAGGCCCAGTGCAGGTCGGGTTGTCCGGCAGGAAGGTTTACGGATCGGCTATGTCCCGCAAAGCCTGCCGGTGGATCGCAACCTGCCGCTGACTGTGCGCCGGTTTCTGAGCTTGCCCAAACCTGTAAGCGACAGCGCGGCAAAATCTGCACTGGACCGTGCCGGTCTTCCGCAAGTGGCACGCGCACAGCTTGGCGCGCTATCGGGGGGGCAGATGCAACGGGTTCTTCTGGCCCGCGCCCTGTTGAACGATCCGCAGGTTCTGATTCTGGACGAGCCGACGCAGGGCCTGGATCAACAGGGGTCCGCGGCCTTCTACCGCCAGATCGAAGCGATCCGCAGCGAAACCGGCTGCGCCGTCCTGATGGTCAGTCACGAACTGCACGTCGTTATGGCCGCATCAGACCGGGTTATTTGCCTGAACGGTCACATCTGTTGCGAGGGTCACCCCGAACAGGTCGCATCCGCCCCCGAATACCGCGCCCTGTTCGGGACCGGCACCCAAGGCGCGCTGGCGCTGTATCGACACGAACACACCCACGATCATCATCATCATCATCACGATCATTCGGACGAGGTTGCGAAGTGATCCTGTTCGACAGCTTCCTGGCGCGGGCAGCCATAGCAGGCGCGGGCGTGGCCATCGCAGCTGCACCGCTGGGATGTTTCGTCGTCTGGCGACGCATGGCGTATTTCTCCGACGCGACGGCGCATGCGTCCATCCTCGGGGTGGCCCTGGCCCTGACCTTCGATGCGCCTGTCTTCGCAGGTGCCATGGTCGTCGCTTTGCTGATGGCATTGCTGATCTCGACGTTGAGCGGTCGGGGGATGGCATCGGACACCGCGCTTGGTGTCGCTGCCCATTCTGCGCTTGCCGTCGGACTGGTCGCCGTCTCGCTGCTTCCCGACGTGAGAATCGATATTGTCGCTTACCTGTTCGGTGACATTCTGGCGGTCGGACGCGGCGACATCGCGATCATCTGGGGCGGTGCTGCAATAGTGCTGGGATTGCTGTCATGGCGCTGGTCGGCGTTGCTGACCGCGACGCTGGGTTCTGATCTGGCCCATGCATCGGGCGTAGATCCACGTCGGGAACAGCTGATCCTGACGCTTGCCCTCGCCATCGTCGTAGCGGTGGCGATCAAGGTTGTCGGCGCACTGCTGATCGGAGCGCTTCTCCTGATACCGGCTGCGACCGCGCGGCGCTTTTCGGCAACGCCCGAAGCGATGGCGCTCATCGCATCCGGAATCGGTATCGGATCTGCGGCTCTAGGAGTCTGGATCTCGTGGATTTTCGACACGCCGACGGGACCGACCATCGTCTGTGCCGCCGCCGCCGCGTTCATTGTGTCGTCAGTCGCCAAGCGGGCTTAGACCACTGGCAAAGGATTTACCGCCAAGACCGCACAGTTCCTGCGGGTGCATGACGGAGACGAATATTTCCGAACACCTCTAGGGAAAAAATGAAAGGATAATGCGGTCACCGTCCTGCATAACGTAGTCGACACCTTCGTTGTTTTCGACACCGTTGACCTTCATGTTCAGTTTGCTGCCATAGTCGTCGAAGGACTTGCCCCAAGTCGCGAAAAACGTTCCCAGACTGATGTCTTCTTGTCTGACCGTGCCCGAAGCTTCGATGTGAACGGTGCCGTCCGGATCATGGGTATGCAGCCCGGCCATCCCTGAGCGACGGTTAAAGTTGGGGGCGCCGACAAAGGCCGGGCCGACCCCGATATTGGGCGAGACTTCTCTGCGAACGCCGTTCACATACAGCTCGACTGTCGAGTGCCAGTGCAGCCCGTTCTCGGAAATGATATCAGGATCGTTGTCCTCAGGCGGCAAGGCCACCCAATAGATCGCAGCAACGGCCGCAATTCCCACGGCACCGGCAATGGGTATGAACTTGTTCATTTCAGTGTCCTTCGATTGTTTTCAAGTTTTTTTGATTTTGGTCGCTGCACTCAGTCCCTGCATAGCATCCTGATCAATCGCCACGTTCCGACCGGTGGCACATGATCCAGCCATGTTCATCCGAATTTTCCAAAAATGAAAAATATTGATGCAATCCAAAATGTTATATATAAAGTTGTCCTATCATTCCGGTGATGACCATCAAAACCATAACACTGCCCGAAATCCTTTAGAGGATGTATCCTGACTTTCCAATGCGACGGATCCATACTGCGACAGCTTCGGCAGGAAGCGCCGCGTGCCATGTGCGACATCTGTTCTATCTGCTCCGAGTTCAACATGATGGCCCCGCGGAACAGGACACAAAGCCAGGCACCAAAAGCGTGGCGCAGGGCGACAGGGAGGAGATCCCTGCCACGGGATGTCCCATCCCGAATAATCCACAGTGGCGACCTCTCCCAGGAGATGTACGGACCGGAAAAGGTGCCGTCAGGATCGCTCAGAAAGAAAATCGGAAGATGGGTCTTGGAGCGACTGAAACACAACTCCATCGAGCCGAAGTCCACTTGGGGGTTCTGCACGGAAACGGCGGCGGATCGGGGTTGAGACCGGGACAGGAGCGTTCCCGCGTCTTACGCGAAAGACTTGACCGCCTCGCCCTCCGTGTAAATTCGACAAATCTCTCATGTCCGTTTCTGCTGGAATGAATGCGCTATGCAGATCTCGGGCGGCAACGAGACGGGCTTATTTCGTACAACTGCTTAAAAAAGCAGTCGTTTCACGGTAAGCCTTCGCTTTGGATGCGCAATGTCTGCTACCAGAAAACGTATCTGTCACAATCGGTGGTTTCTTAATCTGGTCGCTATGCCGCCTGCGCGCTGCACCGAGGCATAGCCCTCGCCGCCGTTGCGGGTCATCTGCTTGAGACCGGTAATCGACGACAGTTCGGTCTCCACCGGCTCGACCAAGAGGCGCTCTGCATCCTCGGGCGAGATGTAGAAAAACGGGATCGGAATCCCCGGCGAGCTTTCCTTGGGAATAACCACATAGGCATAGGCACCCACGGCAAGGATCATGACCAGCGCCATGACGATGACGCGGGCGCGGCTGAAGGCGGCGTCGATGATCGTGTTCATTCGGCCAACTCCGATGCGTCGTTGTCTGTTGCGTCGGCGACGTCCGTTCCGATGATTTGACCGCTGGCGTCGGCCTGCGGCGCGACGTCCGGTGTTCCCGAAGCGGCCTTGCCCGCAGCAGAGGTCCTGAAAAGACACGGTTGTTGGCTCTCGTTCCTGCCGCCATACAGTCCCGATCTCAATCCCGGAAATTGGCGTTCCCGAAGCTCAAATCCCACTTGCGACGGATCGGGGCCAGAACTTCCAACGCTCTGTTTGAAGCTCCTGGCGACATCTGCGACCTCTTCGATCCACAGGAATACTGGAACTCCATCAAGGCTGCTGGATATGCCTCAGGTTAAAAGCAAAACGCTTTAGGCAGGTGAAATAATCTGGCGCGGATCAGGTATCCGTTGTGCAAACGAAAATACTGGCATACTAGTATGCACCATGAGGCGAAGACGATCCACCGTAGAGCGGCCCATTCACCAGAACTGCTGGCTACAGACGTGGTCAAAAGGCGCCATCCCGATCGATGGTCCGGGACACGCCTGCAACCTGTATTGTACCGATACCGAAGAACGCGCCCGCCGCGTCGTCGCCCCATGACATTCGACGGCGGATCTTAAGATCCGCGTCTGTGACTGCTAACAACAAGGATTCCAAAGATGACACTCAGCGGCAAGACAGCAATCGTAACAGGCGGCGGACGCGACATCGGGAAGGCCTGCGTGATGGCTCTGGCAGCCGAGGGTGCGAATGTGGTGATCAACTATCACTCCAGTTCGGTCGGGGCCGACAGCGCCGTGAAGGAGATCCAAGCGGCGGGCGGCAAGGCGCTGGCCCTCAAGGGCGACCTGACCGATCAAAAGGATGTCGACGCCCTGATTGCCAGAACGGTCGAGACCTTTGGTGCGGTCGATGTTCTGGTCAACAACACCGGCGGCCTGGTAGCCCGCAAAACCATCGCTGAAATGGACCTGGCTCATTGGAATGCGGTTATGGACCTGAACCTGACGTCGGCCTTTCTGATGATCAAAGCCTGTCTGCCGCATATGTCGGCGGGCAGCGCCATCGTGAACCTTGCAAGTCAGGCAGGACGCGATGGAGGCGGACCGGGCGCGGTGGCCTATGCCACGTCGAAGGGCGCGATGATGACCTTCACACGCGGTCTGGCCAAGGAACTGGGGCCAGATATTCGGGTCAATGCGATCAATCCAGGCATGATCGACACCGACTTCCACAATATCTTTACCAAGGATGCGGTGCGCGCCAACGTCGCCAACGCCACCCCGCTGAAGCGCGAGGGGCGGCCCCAGGAAATCGGTGATCTGGTGGTATTTCTGGCGTCGGACAAGTCCAGCTTCATGACCGGTACCAGTATCGATATAAACGGCGGGCTTTTGATGTCCTGACCCTCAGATCGGCTGAGGATGTCTCGACCGTCTCTCGATATTGGGGGACGGTCTTGACTACATTGGCGGACATCGCCGCCAGTGCCGCATCCGGGAGCCCTCCGGTACTGACGGTGCCTTGCGTATCGAAAACTATCCGTCCTCGCCGAAGCTGCCGACGAAACGGCGAGGTCGAGGCCATGTCCTATGACAGCAAGCTCTGTGACGTGGTCGTCGATCCTGCTACACGCCTCAACAGGATATCGTCATCGGATAACTCCATTGCTGCTGAATCAGGATCGCGATCGCGCGCACGAAGGCGCCTGCGACGGCCAGCAAGCGCCAATCGATGAACCTCTTAGCGCTTGATCCATTAAAGGTGACATTTGACGATCATGGTCGATTTCGCCATCGACAAGGACGTGGAAATGGCGACCTTGAAATGCTTCGGAGATGAGACAACTTCAGGGTTCAGCGGACCGCAAACGGCACAATTCTGATGCAACCCATCCGCGTCCATTTGAATATTGGCGATGATGAGCGGTCCTGTCTTTCAGCGTAGGTTCGAAGAATTTCCCGGCTGACGAGTTTCGTCAGGCACAAATTGAGAGGGCAATATGAAGAATGCTCGGCGTAAGGACTGCGTGATCGTCGGCGGCGGGCCAGCCGGTCTGACGGCGGCAGTCTACCTGGCGCGGTTTCTGCGTGATATAGAAGTGATAGATGCGGGTGCCGGTCGCGCGGCGCTGATTCCGAGAACCCACAACGTCTCGCCTTTTCCGGATGGCATATCGGGGACGGAGCTTCTGGAGCGGATGCGGCGTAGCGCCCAATCCTATGGTGCTACTCTCACGCAAGGGACCGTTCGGAGCGTGACGGCCGTGCCGGATGGATTTCGGGTTGGAACCGATCAGGGCGATATAGCAGCCCGCACCGTGATTCTGGCCTGCGGCGTGGTCAACCATCGACCGCCAATCGCAGAGGAAGAGCACGACGATGCGGTAGCGCGCGGTCTGATCCGTTATTGTCCGATCTGCGATGCCTACGAGGTGCGCGGCAAGGCCATAGGCGTTCTGGGCGACAGGGATCACGGGGCCGCCGAGGCCGATTTTCTGCGCACCTATTCCGAAAATGTCACCCTGATCCAGCCCTCAGGAACCAGCGCGGCGGTCCACAAATTGCCGAGTTCGCCGACGTCGCCGCTGGCCACACTGACAACCGACCACGACCGTATCGTCACAACGCTGGAAGATGGAAGCGTTCACCGTTTCGACACTCTCTACGCCGCCTTGGGAACCGCGCCCCGCAACGACATCGCCAAGGCGCTCGGGCTGCGACTGAGCAAGGCAGGCTGCATCGAGGTAGATGCGCATCAGCGAAGCTCGCATCCCGGAATCTTCGCCATAGGCGACGTGATCGCTGGGCTCGATCAGATTGCATTCGCGATGGGCCAGGCTGCGGTTGCTGCGACCACTGTGCACAACGAGTTGGCCGGGCGAAGCGGAACGTCGAAAAACGCCTGAGCCGATCCTTTATTATATTGTAATAATTATAGTTTACCGCGTCAATAAGGTGACCAGCCACGACTCCGATCCGTGACGCAGTGTTCTGAGCGGATGATGGCATCGCTTACCGTCGGTCTGATGGTCGGCGTCACCGCCGCCGCAGGCAGCACCCGAAATCCTGCTGTCCGGTACGATCGGTCAGGTGGCAAAGGCGATGTCGACAGTTGCGTATGACTACGTCTCGGTCAGTTTGCTGGCGGACACCGAACAGTCCGACCTCGCCCGTGAACATTCGGAACTGATCGCACGACAGGACAGACAACTGCACGAACTTGGCGGCGACACTCGTCGACTGAGGCATGTGCGGCAAAGATGATGATGATCATGGTGGAGCCTAGGGGAGTCGAACCCCTGACCTCTTGCATGCCATGCAAGCGCTCTACCAACTGAGCTAAGGCCCCTGACCGGCCTGCGATCTACGGCAGGCCCATGGGCGGCGCAAGCAGAAATGTCGCATGCATCGCCCCGGTTTCAAACGACCCGATCAGTCGTCGTCGTCCGAACTGACATCAGCGATTTCGTCCAGCGAGACAGTGTCGTCATCATCGTCGTCTGCCAGAACATCTTCTGCGTCATCTTCCGAATCATCATCGTCCAGATCGACATCGTCGTCGTCCAGCAGCAGATCGTCTTCGGTGGCTTTCTTCTTGGCGTCCACATCGTCCTTGTCGGCGGCAAGGATTCGGGTCTTGGTCCCGGTGTCCACATTCACGGCTTCACCCGTGTAGGGGCTGACGACGGGCGAGCGGTTCATGTCGTAGAAGCGCTTGCCGGTCGTCGGGCAGACTCGCTTGACGCCCCATTCTTCCTTGGGCATGTCGGTTCCTTCATCTCGTCCGGCCAAAAGCGGCCCGGGTGCAGCGAATTGGGGTCGGATGCCACAGGGGGCAAGGGCTGGCAAGCCCCCTGATCGGGGCCTGATTACAGATGGGGGATTTGTTTTGGGCGACACGCTTTGTGTACCGGGGATGCCAGAACTTCTGGTGCATCTTCGCCGTTCTGGCCGATCCCGCCGCATGTCGCTGCGGGTGGGTCGGTCCGACGGACGTGTGACGCTGTCGATGCCCAAGACCATGCCGTTGGCCGAAGCCCGCGCCTTCATAGATGCCCAGGCCGACTGGATCGCGCGCAACGTCGCCGCCGCCCCGCCGCCCAGGCATGTCGTTGTCGGCAGTGCGCTGCCGCTGTTCGGGCGTGAAGTACCGGTCGTGAAGGGACCGGGCCGATCGGCCCGGTTTACCGGCGATGTCATCGCGGTGCCCGAGGATGGCCGTGCAGGGCCGCGCGTAAAGGCATTGATGCAGACCCTTGCGCGTACGCATCTTGCGTCATCCGTCGATCGGTATGCCGAAGCTCTGGGACGGGCGCCGACGAAACTGACGTTCCGGGATACCCGGTCCCGCTGGGGCTCCTGTTCGTCGCGCGGAGAGCTGATGTTCAGTTGGCGTCTGATCATGGCACCGACCGGCGTGCAGGATTATGTCGTCGCCCACGAAGTCGCACACCTGGCCCATATGGACCATTCCGCGCGATTCTGGCGACAGGTCGAAGAACTGATGCCCGATTACGGCCCGCGCCGCGCATGGTTGAAACGTGAAGGCGCGGCGCTGCACGCTGTGGATTTCGGCGGGACTTAGGGTCAAGGTCGGCGCATGTTGCTCAATCCGCTTTCCGACGGCACCGGCGCCGCGCACGATCGTCTTTATCGGTCGCTTCGCAGTCGGATCATGCATGGCGAGCTGGACCCCGGCGTGTCGCTGACCCTGCGCGGCGTTGGCCGTGACTACGGCGTGTCGATGACTCCCGTGCGCGAGGCGTTGCGCCGTCTGGTCGCCGAAGGCGCGCTGTCGCTGTCGGCTTCGGGCCGCATCACCACGCCCGCCCTTTCGAACGAGCGGATCGAGGAACTTGCCGCCCTGCGGTCACTGCTGGAGCCGGAGCTCGCCCTGCGCGCCCTGCCCCGTGCCCATCTTGCCCTGATCGACCGGATGGAGGCGATCAATACCACCATTGCCGAACAGATCGCCAAACACGATGCTTCGGGCTATATCCGCACAAATCTCGAATTCCATCGCACGCTGTATCTGCGCGCACAGGCCCCGGCGATGCTGGCCATGGTCGAGACGGTCTGGCTGCAACTGGGGCCGACGATGCGCGCACTCTATGGTCGGCTGAACCGCACCGAACTGCCGATGAACCATCGCCTGATTGTCGCCGCCCTGCGCGCGGGGGACGAACCGGGATTGCGGCTGGCGGTGCGCGCCGATGTCACCAAGGGGCTGCGCCTGCTGGTAAACTGATTGAGAGTGCGTGCAGTTAACTCAGATCAGGAACAGCGTGATCGCCGGAAATGCCACGAGGATCGCAACGCGCAGGATGTCTGAACCGACAAAATACAGTACCGCACGATAGGTCTGCAACATCGGCGTCGCCTTATCCATCGCATTGATAACGAACAGGTTCATACCTACGGGTGGGGTAATCAACCCGACCTCCACCACGATCAGGGTCAAGATGCCAAACCAGATCGCCACCTGTTCGGGGGTCATGCCGAAGTCCAGAACCATGATGACAGGAAAGAAGATCGGGATCGTCAGCAGGATCATCGACAGGCTGTCCATCACGCAACCCAGAAGCAGATAGAAAATCAGGATCACGATCAGCACCGTCACCGGTGCGAACCCCTGATCCACGACCCAGGCCGACATTTCCTGCGGCACCTGCGTCAGCGCCAGGAAGCCGTTGTAGATCGCGGCGCCCAGAATGATGAAGAAAATCATCGCGCTGGATTTTGCGGTTACCATAAAGCTCTCGATCAGGGTCCGACCGGTCAGCCCACCGTTGACCAACGCGATCAGTCCTGTGCCGAGCGCGCCGACCGCCGCCCCTTCTGTCGGCGTGAAGATACCGCCGTAGATGCCACCCACAACGGCGACGAAGACCAGAAGCACTGGCCAGACCGCGCCAAGTTGCCGGAAGCGCTGCGCCATCGGAATGGCCTCGCGGACGCCTGCGGATGTCGGGTTGAGCCGCACATAGATCGAGATGGCGATGACGTAGCCCACCGCCGCAATCACACCGGGCAGGACGGCTGCAAGAAACAGTTTGGCTATATTCTGCTCGGTCAGGATGGCATAGATCACCAGCACGACCGACGGCGGGATCAGGATGCCCAATGTGCCCCCCGCCGCCAAGGTGGCGGTCGAGAAGCCTCCGTCATAACCATAGCGCCGCAATTCCGGCAGGGCGACCCGGCCCATTGTGGCGGCCGTCGCCAGCGACGATCCACAGATCGCGCCAAAGCCTGCACAGGCCCCGATCGCGGCCATTGCCACGCCCCCCTTTCGATGGCCCAGAAATCCCTCGGCGGCTCGGAACAGGGCCTGACTCATGCCACCCAAGGTAGCGAAATGCCCCATCAGCAGGAACATCGGTACAATCGAGAGCGAGTAGGAAGAGAAGGTCGAATAGGTTTCGTTTTTCAATCGGCTGAGTGCGACGGTATTGCCATCGGTCACGTAATACAGGCCAACCAGCCCCGTCACGAACATCGCCAATCCAATCGGCACGCGCAGGAAAATCAGCGCCAGCAGACCTGGAAAGGACCACAGGCCTATTTCGAGGTTACTCACGGCTCCGCACCGTCGGACGCGATAATCGGCGTGCCGGTCGCCAGTTCTGTCAGTCGGACCAGCGCGACATAGGTCCCCACCAGGGCAGACAAGACAGCCCCGACCAATGCCGCTGCATAGGCCCACCAGATCGGAAACTGGATCAGGTAGGTCGTTTCGCCATAGCGCATTTTGGCCTGTGTCCCCTGCCACAACTGCCAGGCAATCAGGATCAGAACGGCGGCAAACAACGTCGCCCACAGAACCGACAGAACCCGGTTCACCCCCTCGCCCAGCATGTTGGTAAAGATATCGACCGCGGCATGGCCGTCGCGCAACTGCGTGATCGGCAGGAACGCAAAAATCGTAAAGGCCATCCCTGCCTCGATCAGTTCGAAGTCGCCGTTGATCGGCCCGACCCCCAGCGACAGAAGCCAGATCGCCAGACCGGTCCCGTCCAGCAGGTCCGAATGCAGGACCCCGTTCAGGAAACGCCCGAAGATCGACAGGCACGTCATCACGATCAACGCCGTCAGCACCAGACCACCCAGGGTGGCCATGACGCGGGCAAGCGCCTCCATGATCCGTCGCAGCATTCCCGCCCCTTTGAAAAAGCAACGGGGCGGCACCCGGTCGGACGCAGCCCCATGAATATCTGGCCAGTATCAGCCCTCGTATTCGTCCATCAGCCTACGGGCTTCGTCGATCAATGCCTGACCGTCAATGCCCTTCGCCTCCATCTCAGCGATCCATGCGTCATAGACCGGCTGCGACGCCAAGACCCATGCCTGTGCTTCCGCTTCGGAAAGAGTGACAATCTGGTTACCGTTGTCGACAGCAGCCTGACGGGCAGGGCCGTCGCTGTCGGCCTGCGTGCCCCCAGCGAAAATCGAGAATTCCAGCCCGGAATTATCGTCGATCACTTTTTTCAGGTCGTCAGGCAGGCTCTGATACCTGGCCTTGTTCATCGCCAGAACGAAAGTCACGTCATAAAGCATCCGACCTTCGAATTCGGTATGGTAATTCACCAACTCCGGCACCTTCAGCGCGCCCGTCACCTCCCACGGGATGGTCGTGCCGTCGATGACGCCCTTGGACAGCGCCTCGGGGATGGAAGGCACGGGCATGCCGACCGGCGTGGCCCCCAGCGTTTCCAGCAGGGTATTCACCTGACGGGTCGCACCGCGGATCTTGAGACCCTGCATATCGGCAGGTGTGCGGATCTGTTTACTGGCATGGATTACGCCCGGTCCATGGACCCAAGTGCCCAGTACCTTAACGTCCGCAAATTCGTCCTGCATGCGGCTTTCATACATCTGCCAATAGGCCGATGACGCGGCGCGTGCATCGCTGATCATGAACGGAAGTTCGAACACTTCTGTCGATGGAAAGCGGCCCGGTGTATATCCGGCAACCGTCCAGACGATGTCTGCGACTCCATCGGCGACCTGATCCATCAACTGCGGCGGTGTCCCGCCAAGCTGCATGGACGGATAACGGTCGATCCTGATGCGACCGTCCGAGTCGGCCTCGACCTTGTCGGCCCAGACATCGAGGATCAGTTTCGGAACGTTCGCCTGCGCGGGCAGAAACTGGTGCAGCTTCAGCGTTACCTCCTGCGCCAAGGCGGGCAAGGCAGTCAGCGCCATTACAGCACCACTCAGAAGACCGGCCAGCCATCTGCGATTGATCATGTCGTTCATCCTTCCTGGAATGAATTCGGCCTGAATGGCTCTTGGCCATGCGTATGCCGCGAACATCAACATCAAACGAATTGAAATGTAAAAAACCAAATTCGTACAAACGGCCGGTCTTGCAGACCCGAGCAGCTACCCACGGTTCCCCGTCCAATCTTCTCAGCTACGGCCTTCGCGCAGCCAGGCCCATGTCGCCAGACCCGCGGCAAGCAGAAGGAAAAGCCACGCGGGAACAAGGGACAGGATGCGTACATCCGCCGTCAGATAAGCATTGCGCGGGGTCCAGCCGATCCAGCCGCGACCGGCTGCCCGGCGACCTTCACGCACGGACCGAAGGTTCGGCGATCCGTCCTGCAAGGCAATCGCGCCGCCTTGTCGTGCATCAATTGCAGGGGCCAGAATCGTGTCCGTCGCAATCGTTTCGACGAATTCACGCGGTGCTGCGGGGCCAAGCCCGATAACGGCCGTCCGCTCGCCTTCGGTCATGCGATACAGACCCTGTTCGGCCCCGACGATGCGTCCGACGAAGCGCCCCGGCGCTTGCATGCTCAACTCAAGCTGCGACTCGGTGCCATCGGGCGCAGTAACGGTAACGGCACCTGGCGCATCGCCCAGCGTCCGACGTGTCACAGTGATTTCCTGCCCCAGTGCGGCGGCGGTCAGCGCCTCCTCCTCCAGTTCCGGTTCCTGCATCAGCCAGTGGGCCAGACGGCGCAGCAATTCGGCCTGTGGGCCGCCACCTTCGAAGCCCCGGTCCCAAAGCCACACGTGATCCGACCCCAACAGCGCCACCCGCCCCGCCTTGACGCGGTCAAGGATCAGAAGCGGCTCGTCGTTCACGCCGGTCATTACCGTTTCCGCATCCGGCAGCGCCTCGACCTGAACCTGCCGGAACCAGCGCCCCCAGGGCGCACCATCCAGCCCGAACCCCGTAGGCAACCCTTCGGTCACGGGGTGTTTCTGTCCGGTTTCAGAGACCGTTGGCAGGAAGCCCTCGTTCAATACGATAGCCGTCGGCGCGGCTGGCAGGATCGGCGCAAGCGGCGAGCGAAAGATGCTGTCCGCGCTGGCAAAATCAGGCCCGGCGGCAACCAGAAGGGCACCACCCTGTTCGACGTAACTGCGCACATTATCCAGATAGACTGACGGCAGGATGCCGCGCCGCTGATAACGGTCGAAGATGATCAGATCGAATTCGTCGATCTTCTCGCTGAACAGCTCGCGTGTCGGAAAGGCGATCAGCGAAAGTTCGGTGACCGGCACCCCGTCCTGCTTGCCAGGCGGCCGCAGGATGGTGAAATGCACCAGATCGACGGCCGAATCCGCCTTCAGCAGGTTGCGCCACGTCCGCTGGCCGGGATGCGGCTCGCCCGAGACCAGCAGCACCCGCAACCGGTCTCGCACACCGTTGATCTGGATAACGGCTGCATTGTTACGGTCCGTCAACTCGCCGTCGGCCTCGGGCACGGAAAACTCGATCACGTTCAGTCCGCCGTGCGGCAGGGTGACCGGAAGCTGGATATCCTCGCCGACCGGCATCCGGTAGGCGCGGGGCTGACCGCCATCGATGGCCAGCACGATATCGGCCTCGGTCCCGGCATCGGCGGGCACATCACCCTGATCCTCGATCCGCAGGGTGATGGTGAATTCCTCGCCCAGAATCGCAAAGCTGGGCGCGTTCGACACGATCAATCGCCGATCCCAGTCACCGTCCCGCCCGGTCCGCAGCAGATGCAGCGGCGCGGGCAATTCCGGCAGTTGCGCCGCATCATGCACCTGCCCATCCGAAATGATGACTGCCCCGGCCACCCGGTCGCGTGGCACCTCGGCCAGCAACTCGCCAAGCGCGGCCATCATCAGCGTACCCTCGTCGCCATCGCCGTCGGCAACCCGGGTGACACGGGTATCGAGGCCATCGCCCGCTGCCTCCTCAAGCAAGTCGGCCAAGGCCGCTTCGGTCTGGTCGCGGCGGTCCGACAGGCCCTGGCTGGCACTTTCGTCGACGGCGATCAGCAGGATGTCCGACAGCGGCTCCCGGTCTTCGGTCTGCAGGCTGGGGTCGAGCAGGGCCAATGCCACCGTCCCGACGGCCAATGCGCGCAGCCACCAGCCGGGCAGGCCACGAACCGCCGCCAGCACGCAGACGGCCAGAGCCACCCCGGCAAGCGCGGCGATCAGCCAGAGTGGCAACATCGGATCGAAGATGATCTGGCGCGTCATGTCAGTTTCCCAGCCGGTCGAGCAGCGCGGGCACATGTACCTGATCGGATTTGTAGTTGCCCGACAGCACATGCATCACGAGATTTACGCCGAACCGCAGCGCAATCTCGCGCTGTCGTTCGCCCGCGAAACCAGACCCGATCGGCAACAGCGCACGCCCCTGTTCATCCACAGCCCAGGCGGCGGCCCAGTCGTTCGCGCCAATCACAACGGGGGTTACCCCGTCATTCAGGTTGCGGAACGGCATGCCTTCAACCTGTTCGACATTCGGACTGGCTTCGACCCAGACGTCGCGCGAATTGTAGCGGCCCGGATAGTCCTGCAGCAGATAGAAGCTGCGTGTCATGACATGGTCGTCGGGCAAAGGCTCCAGCGGAGGAATATCCAGCGGCGCGGCCAGATCGCGCAGGCGGACCGAGGCGGGCGACGACGACCCGAAGCCGCCGATATCGGCATCGCGGGTATCGAAAACGATCATGCCGCCGCCGCGCAGATATCGGTTCAACCGCGCGTAGGCGTCGGAGGACGGAATCGGCTGCGCCGGATCGACCGGCCAGTAGAGCAGTGGGAAAAAAGCCAGTTCGTCCATCTCCAGATCGACGCCGCGCGGGGCTTCCGGCTCGACCGAAGTGCGTTGCGCCAGCACAGCGGACAGGCCCCTGAGGCCCGCTTCGGATATTTCGTCAATCCGCGCATTGCCAGTGCGGACATAGGCCAGCGCCACTTCGCCCGGAACATCAATCTCCTGCGCCTGCGCGTCCGGTGCTACCATTATCAGTGCTGCCATCACGGCGGTCGCCAGCCCACGCCGCAGCCGCCCGCCAAGCCAGAGCGAAGCGATCGCATCTATTGTCAGAAATATCAGCGCCGCCGCCAGAAGCCACGGCATGAGGTTGGTCTGTGTCGCCCGGGTCAGTCCGTCGATAACAGTGCCCGCTGGCCAACGCGCCGCCGCAAGCTCGGCATCCGCAGCGAGGACGTTGAGCGCAAGGCTCTGCCCAGGCCCTTCGTAAAGCCCGGCAGGCAAATCGGCGGAAGACTTCGGGTCGATCAGGTCTTCGCCCGGCACACCGGCCATCGCACCTGCATCGCGCGGCACACCGAATCCATCAAGGACGATGCGCGGCACCCACGTCGTGCCTTCCAGCGCCTCGGGTTCCAGAGCGGCGGGACGGGTCGACACGGCAAGGCGTTCCAACATCTGAACAAACAGACCCGACAGCGGCAGCGTCGACCATTCGGCATTGGCGGTGACATGAAACAGCACGATCTGACCCTGTCCCACTGGCTTGCGCGTCACCAGCGGCGTGCCATCGGCCAAGGCGGCGATGGTGCGGTCTGCCAGTGTCGGATCGGGTTGCGCGACGATCTGACTGGTCACCGATACCTCATCGGTCAGGGTCAGGCCAAAAAAGGGCGAGGTTTCGTCGAAAGGTCGCAGCGTTTTCGGCTCCCCCCACGACAGCGCGCCTCCGACCGTGCGCCCGCCGGATCGCAGACGAACCGGCAGAAGCGGGTCTTCGTCCTCGCGGCTGATATCGGATGCGGCGAGGGTCGGGCCGGCAAAGCGCAAAAGCAGCCCGCCGTTCTCGACCCATTCCCTCACCTGATCGGTCTCACTAGGCGACAGGCGCGCGACATCCGCCATCACCAGAACGTCCGGAGTGGCGGGCAGAAGGGTTTCCAGATCACCTTCGATCAGGTCGGCGGTCGGGGCCAGCGCGTTGCGCAGATAGTAGAGCGGCGACAACAGATCCTGCGACTCGTCCCCGGCCTGCGTCAAAAGTGCGACTTCGCGCCGCGACAGGCTGTCATCGGTCAGGGACACCGCCCCGGCGCTGCGCTCACCGGTGATCTCGAACCGCTGCACGCGATTGCGCAATTCGGGCGGCAGGGTCAGGGACACCTCGGCCTCGGATGCGCCGGCCGCGAAATTGGCGGGGGCCACGCCCAGTTGCGTCAAGGCGCCGTTCGGGCCGGGGCCAACTGCGCGCAATTCGACAGACCGTTCGGTCCCGTCGCCCAGACGCAGGGCGCGCAGGTTGATCACGCCGTCCTCATAGCGGGCGGGCGTGAGGCCCAGAATCGGACGGTCGCTTTCGATCACGCGGGCAGACAGGACGTCGCGTCCTTCACGCGCCAACCCGTCGGACATCCAGACGATCTCGGCGCCTTCCAGCGGCAAATCGGCCAGGCCCTGATATTCAGGCTCCCACGCACGCGGCTGAACCGACGGCAGACGTTCGACCCAGGCAGCAGCGGATTGCCACGGGATTTCCTCGGGCAACGGCTCGGTAAGGGGTAAAACCGCGGCAAGGCGACCGGCGCGGGCCGCGTCCCGCAACATCTCGTCGACCTTGGCCACGCGGGCGGGCCAGTCGCGCGCCGACGCCCAGCTTGCATCCATCAGCACCAGCAGCGGTCCGGTGGCTGTGCCGACCGTCCGCGGGTTCAGGATCGGACCGGCAAAGCCCACGATCACAGCAGCCAGCGCCAGCATCCGCAGCAGCAGCAGCCACCACGGTGTCGTCGCCGTCTGGCTTTCGTCGTCTTTCAGACCCAGCAGCAGAACGATGCCGGGGAACCGCCGTCGGATCGGCGCGGGCGGCACGGCACGCAGCAGCCACCACAGGATCGGCAGCACGATCAGGGCCACCAGAAGCAGCGGCGCAGTAAAGGCGATCACGCTCATTTGCGACGCTCCAGCGCGGTATAAAGCGGCAGCAACGCAGCCTCCGCCGATCCGTCAGTGTGGTGCAATTGATACCGCCAGCCGGTTCGCGCGCACAGATCGCGCAACGCGGCGCGGCGCGCCGTCAGTCGCGCCAGATAATCGTCCCGCAATTGTCCGGCCTTCAATGTCTCGAACCGGACGGCCCCCGACATGCTTTCGAACAGGGTGCGCCCGTCATAGGGAAAGGCTTCCTCTTCCGGGTCGAGAATTTGCAGCAACACCCCCTGGACGCCCCGGTCCGCAGCGGCAGTCAGGGCGTCCGTCACCGCTTCGACCGGCCCGAGGAAGTCCGACAGAAACACTGCGCGCGACCCAAATGGCATGACGCGGGGCCGGGGCGCGCCATAGTCGGGGACCTCACCGCCCTCCATCAAGGCACTGGCCATTCGGATCAGTTGCGCCGAGCCAGCGCGCGGCGGTTCGGCCATGCTGGCCAGTCCCGTGCGTTCGCCCGCGCGCACCGCAAGAACCGCCAGCGCCAGTCCCAGCGTCTGTGCCCGGCGCAGCTTGGAAGGACGATCCGCCCCCGAACCGGCAAACCGCATCGATGCCGCATCATCGACCCAAAGCATCAGCGACTGGGCCGCCTGCCATTCGGTTTCACGTAGAAAATGGCCATCCCCGCGTGCCGACTGCCGCCAGTCAATGGACTTGCGCGGATCGCCCGGCTGGGCCGCTCGGAACTGCCAGAAGGCATCGCCGGATCCGGCCCGCTTGCGTCCGTGATCGCCCAGAAGGATCGTCGCAGCCAGGCGTTCGGCGGACATCAGAAGTCCGGGAAGCCCAGCCGCCGCGCTCTCAGACCTGGCACGAAGCGACGCGGCCGTATGAAGGGCTTCGTTCAAGCCGCCTGCTCGACCCGCCCGACACGGGCAGCGACTTCGTCGATAACATTTTCCAGCATCACACCTTCGGCCCGCGCCGCGAACGACAGCGCCATGCGGTGACCCAGAACGGGGCGCGCCAGCCGGGTGACGTCGCTTTGGTCGGGGGCCAGACGCCCTTCCAGCAGGGCCTGTGCACGGGCCAGAAGCATCAGCGCCTGCGCCGCGCGCGGACCCGGCCCCCAGGCAACATGCTTGCGGACGGAATCGGGTGCATCGGGGTTATCGGGGCGGCAGGCGCGGACAAGATCGAGGATAAGGTCCACCACTCCATCGCCAACCGGCATCCGCCGCACCACAGCCTGTGCCGCCATCATCGTTTCGGGATCAAAGACGGCCCGCGCCTCGGCCTCGGCCCCGCCGGTGGTGGCCAGTACGATGGCGCGCTCGGTCTCGCGGTCGGGATAATCGACGTCGATCTTGACTAAAAAGCGGTCCAGCTGCGCCTCGGGCAGGGGATATGTCCCTTCCTGTTCAATCGGGTTCTGCGTCGCCAGCACATGGAACGGCGCGGGCAGCTTGCGGGTCTGGCCGGCGACAGTGACCTCGCGCTCCTGCATGGCCTGCAACAGCGCGGATTGGGTGCGTGGGCTGGCGCGGTTGATCTCGTCTGCCATCAGAAGCTGCGCGAAGATCGGCCCTTCGACATAGCGGAAGGCCCGGCTTCCGTCCGGCGCGGTTTCCAGCACTTCCGATCCCAGAATGTCCGACGGCATCAGGTCCGGCGTGAACTGGATACGGTTGCCCGACAGGCCCATGACGGTTGCCAGGGTTTCAACCAGCCGCGTCTTGCCCAGTCCGGGCAGACCCAGCAACAACGCATGTCCACCCGACAACATCGCCGCCAGCGAAAGCTCCACCACACGGTCCTGCCCGATGATGCGGGTGGCGATCGCGGTACGTGCATCGGTCAACCGGGCGCCCAGCGCCTCGATCTCGTCGAGAAGGTCATCGGACATTGCATTTCTCCCGCGCGGCTTATCTGATGTCATAAGTATGGCTGACGGATGCGAGGGCAAAGGGCAATGGCCGGACAAGAACACGTTACCCCGTCGGCGACGTCTTTCCTGAAATCCGCCCAGATCGCCGCGAAGCAAGACAAACGCGGCATGCCGCCGGTGCATCTATGGGACCCGCCCTATTGTGGCGAAATCGACATCACCATCAAGCGTGACGGCACATGGATACACGAAGGCACGCCAATCGGGCGGCTCGGACTGGTGCGTCTTTTCGCGTCGATCCTGAAGAAAGAGGGCGAGCAGCATTTTCTCGTCACCCCGGTCGAAAAGGTCGGAATCGTGGTCGAGGACGCGCCTTTCGTCGCCGTGGATTTCGAATCCGAGGATGGCAAGATCACCTTCGAGACGAATGTCGGCGATCTGGTCACTGCCGGTTCCGACAATCCGATCCGGGTGACGTTTGCCGAGGACGGTGAACCATCGCCCTATGTCGAGGTGCGCCGGGGATTGGAGGCATTGATCGACCGCAAGTCGTTCTATCGGCTGGTCGAAATCGGAGCGGAGCGGGACGGGCAGTTCGGCCTGATGTCGAACGGCATTTTCTTTCCGCTGATCGAGGCCGCTGCCCTGCGTGAGTAATCGCATTGCATCAAAGGACGCGCCAGTCCCCCGGTGCCAGCCCCTCCAGCGTCCAGTCCCCGACCTGCCAGCGGATCAATCGCAACACCGGCAACCCGACATGGGCACACATCCGCCGCACCTGACGATTGCGCCCTTCGGTAATCGTCAGGCGCAGCCACGCATCAGGCACCGTCTTGCGGACCCGCACCGGCGGAACGCGGGGCCAGAGCCACTCCGGAGCGGGCACCTCGTCCACCATAGCCGGGCGCGTTGGCCCGTCTTTCAGCGTAACGCCCTGACGCAGCGCCTCCAGCGCGTCATCCTGCGGTGTCCCTTCGATCATGGCGAAATAGGTCTTCGGCATCGCGTTTTTCGGCGAGGTGATACGCGCCTGCGCCTTGCCGTTATCAGTCAGGATCAGCAGCCCCTCGCTGTCCCGATCCAGCCGCCCGGCTGCATATACGTCCGGCACGTCGATATGGTGCTTCAGGCCGGGCCACTGACCCTCGTCGGTGAACTGGCTGAGGACGTTCATCGGTTTATTGAAGGCGATCAGCATGTTTCGGACGCCCTGCGTGCCATCAATGCGCCTCGGCCCAATTCACACCCTGCCCCGCATCGACCGTCAGCGCGACCGACAGGTCGACAACCGGCAAATGCGCACCCTCCATCACCTCGCGAGCGCGGGTGATCAGGGTACCGACGTCGGCTTCGGCAACTTCGAACAGCAATTCATCGTGCACCTGCAATAGCATCCTGGCGTCCAGATCGGTGATAGCCGCGTCCATCCGCACCATCGCGCGGCGGATCACGTCGGCGGCGGTGCCCTGGATCGGGGCGTTGATCGCGGCGCGTTTGGCGAAGCCCGCGCCGGGACCCTTTGCATTGATTTCGGGCGTGTGAATGCGACGACCGAACAGCGTCTCGACACGACCATGTTCCTTGGCGAATTTCACCGTGTCGTCCATGTAGTCGCGGATGCCGGGGAAGCGCTCGAAATAGGTGTCGATGAAGGCCTGTGCTTCGGCCCGTGGAATTCGCAAATTGCGTGCCAGCCCAAAGCCCGAGATGCCGTAGATGACCCCGAAGTTGATCGCCTTGGCCTGACGGCGGACCTCCGGGGTCATTTCTTCCAAGGGTACACCGAACATCTGGCTGGCGGTGATCGCATGAATGTCCTGACCGTCCCTGAACGCCTGTTTCAGTTCATTGATTCCGGCGATATGGGCCAGAATCCGCAGCTCGATCTGGCTGTAGTCCAGCGCCACCAGAACACGCCCCTCGGGCGCGACGAAAGCCTCGCGGATGCGGCGACCCTCCTCGGTGCGGATCGGGATGTTCTGCAAGTTCGGATCGGTCGAGGCCAGACGCCCGGTGCTGGCCCCGGCGATGGAATAGGACGTGTGAACGCGACCCGTTTCGGGGTGAATGTGATCCTGTAAGGCATCGGTATAGGTCGATTTCAACTTGGACAATTGCCGCCAGTCCAGAAGAAGACGCGGCAATTCGTGTTCGGTCGCAAGGTCTTCCAGAATGTCAGCCCCTGTCGAATAGGCCCCGGTCTTGCCTTTCTTGCCGCCAGGCAGGCCCAGTTCGTCGAACAGGATCTCGCCGATCTGCTTCGGCGATCCGACGTTGAACGGCCGGCCTGCTCTGGCATGGATGTCCTCCTCCAGCCCGGCCATTTTCTGCGCGAATTTGCCGGACATGCGCGACAGCACGTCCCGGTCAACCTTGACGCCCGCCATTTCCATCCGCGCCAGAACCGACACAAGGGGGCGCTCCAATGTCTCATAAACCTTGGTGACCTTGGCGGAATGCAGCCGCGGCTTCAAAAGACGGTGCAGGCGCAAAGTCACGTCGGCATCTTCAGCCGCATAGGGCGCGGCGCGGTCGACCTCGACGCGGTCGAAGGTAACCTGCGATTTTCCGGTGCCGATCAGATCTTTTATCGGGATGCATTGGTGGTTCAGATAGCGGTCCGCCAGCGTGTCCATGCCGTGCCCGTGCAGACCAGCATGTTGTGCATAGGACAGCAACATCGTGTCATCGATCGGCGACACAGCGATGCCCTGACGGGCAAAAATCTTGAGGTCGTATTTCATGTTCTGCCCGACCTTCAGGATGCTCGCATCCTCCAGCATCGGTTTGAGCATCTCCAGCGCGCGGTTCAGCGGTATTTGCCCTTCGGCCAGCGCGTCGGTGTCGAACAGATCGCCGCCGCCGGTGCGATGCGTCAGCGGCACATAGCAGGCGACGCCCGGTTCGGTAGCCAGCGACACGCCGACCAGATCGGCGCGCATTTCGTCAAGCGATGTGGTCTCCGTATCGACCGCGACCGTACCCGCCCTGGCGATCCGGTCCAGCCAGACCTGCAACGCAGCCTCGTCGCGCACGACCTCATATGTCGAATGGTCGATGGGCGCATCTTCTACTGCTTCGGGCGCGTCGACCACGGATGCGGTCTCGATCATGGCAGGGGGTTCCTTGCCAAAGCGGTCGGCGATGCGACGGGTCAGGCTGCGAAACTCCATGCGGTTCAGAAAATCGAGAAGCCTGTCCGGCTCCGCATCCCGGATTTCCAGGTCGTCCAACGTGAACGGCAGGTCCATCTCGCAATCCAATTGCACCAGGCGTTTGGACAATTCGATCTGCGCGCGGTGGTCGATCAGGGTCTGGCGGCGCTTGGGCTGCTTGATTTCATCGGCGCGGTCCAGAAGCTCCTCCAGCGATCCGTATTCCTGGATCAACTGCGCGGCGGTCTTGATACCGATGCCCGGCGCGCCCGGCACGTTATCCACCGAATCCCCCGCCAGCGCCTGCACATCCACGACCCGGTTCGGCGCGACACCAAACCTTTCAAACACGCCGTCGTCGTCGATGCGCTTGTTCTTCATCGGGTCCAGCATTTCGACGCCGCTGCCGACCAGCTGCATCAGGTCCTTGTCCGACGACAGGATCGTGACGCGCCCGCCCGCGTCCCGCGCCTGATGCGCAAGCGTGGCGATGATGTCGTCCGCTTCGAACCCGGCAAGTTCTTCGCAGGCGATGTTGAAGGCCAGTGTCGCTTCGCGCGTCAAAGGGATTTGCGGGCGTAAATCCTCGGGCATTTCGGATCGGTTCGCCTTGTACTGATCGTACATATCGTTGCGAAACGTATGGCTGCCCTTGTCGAAGATCACTGCCACATGCGTCGCGGCGTCGGGTCCAGCGTTATTCTCGACGTAGCGATTCAGCATGTTGCAAAAGCCAGACACGGCACCGATGGGCAGCCCGTCCGACTTGCGGGTCAAAGGCGGCAGTGCATGGAACGCCCGAAAGATATAGGCCGATCCGTCGATCAGGTGCAGGTGGCAGCCCTTGCCGAAACTCATCGCTTGTCCCTCCGGAAATCTTCGGGGTCTCATGCCATGAACCGGGACAAGGTGCCACTGGCACAGACGGTGGCTTCGGGGACGTTCGTCGGAAACGCCCGCGGTTTGTCAGGCGATCCGCGTGCCAACCATATGCCACATGATTGCGACGAAATAGACAACCGACGCGGCTACAACAAATCCGTGCCAGATCGCATTGTGAAAGCGCATCTTTTCCAGCATCAGAAACGGAGTGCCCAGCGAATACAGCATGCCCCCCGCCAGCATCAGCCCGAACACAGGCCAGGATGTCGTGGCGATTACCTCGCCGCCGCCGATCAGTACGGCCCAGCCCATCGCCAGGCCGATGCCCACCGACAGGACGGTCGACCGCCGCCGTCGCAGGAAGGCCGTCGCAGTGGCAACGATGGCGGCCGTCCACATCGCGATCAGAAACGTCGATCCTGTGCCCGACAACAGGGCGAACGGTGTCACTGTCCCAGCGATCTTGAGATAGATCGCAGACAGATCCAGCCGTCGCAGACGGTCATTCCATTCCGGCACCGGCACATGATTGTATGCCAGCGAGGCCGACAGCATCCCGATCAACGTGGCACCATAGACGGAGACAGCGGCGATCCCCATGGCATCGCCCCGCAGTATGGCGGTCATCGTGATCAGCACGGGCACTGCTACGACGGCCAGCGCCAGCCCGGCCAGATGGACCACGGCGTCGCTGAGACGCTCGGCCCGATCATAGGGTCGGCACATCGTGGGGATGGTGTCGGAACGTGTCATACGCCGAGTATAGCGCCCAATTGTTTATAGTCAGGTAACGACACGGATGCCGTTCCGTAACTTCACGTGAACGTCACGGGTTAGCGCGTCGCGATCCGACTGCCTGACCCCGGTCACGGCTCAGGACACGGCCCCAAACGGCAACGACAGGCGATCCCGGCACGATCGGCACCCGGCGCGCCTTTCAGTGGCCGTCGTCGCCCTCCAGCACGAACCGCTTGTCGCAATAGCCACATTCAACCCACCCTAGCACCGGATCGATCGACAGCCACACCAGAGGATGCCCCCCGGCCCCGCCATCGCAGGCGACACGGGCGGTGTGAACGATCTCGGTTTCGGGCGCATCGCCTTTGACGGCGTGGTGCGGATTGGGATTGGCAGTCGGCATATCTTGGCCTCGGGGCTGTCGCTGGGGGCATAAAGTCAGTTGCGTTGTTATGGCGTATCGGTCGGGCACCTTGCAAGCGACCTGCACAGATCGGCAAACGCGCACAGGTTCGAGGCAGAGCCAGCAGTTGCCTTGCGGGGATCCGTCTTCTACGTCCCGAACGACAGATACCCAGCCGGAGGCATCATGACCAACGCCATCGAGATCGAAGGATTGCGCAAGGTTTACGCGGGCGACGGGAAATCCCCCCCGAAGGAGGCGTTGAAAGGTCTGGACCTGACCATCCCGACCGGTAGCATCTTCGGCCTTCTGGGACCGAATGGCGCGGGCAAGTCCACGACGATCAACATCATGGCCGGCTTGGTTCGAAAAACGGCAGGCAAGGTGCGTATCTGGGGCTTCGATCAGGATGTGAACCCGCGCCAGTCGCGCGCCGCCATCGGCGTGATGCCGCAGGAGTTGAACCTTGATCCTTTCTTCTCTCCCGCCGATGCGCTGGAGGTTCAGGCCGGTCTGTATGGTGTGCCCAAATCACAGCGAAGGACGTCTGAAATTCTTGAACTTGTCGGGCTTTCTGAACAGGCGAATGCCTACGCGCGAACCCTGTCCGGAGGCATGCGGCGGCGGCTTCTGCTGGCCAAGGCGCTGGTGCATCATCCGCAGGTCCTTGTGCTCGACGAACCGACGGCGGGCGTGGATATCGAGCTGCGACAGATGCTTTGGCGCAATGTCCGGCGCCTGAATCAGGAACGCGGCACAACGATCATCCTGACCACGCATTATCTCGAAGAAGCGCAGGAAATGTGCGACGAAATCGCCATCGTCGCGAATGGCGAACTGGTCATCCGCGACAAGACCGTGAACCTTTTGAGCCGGCTGGATGCCAAGACCATGGTCATCACGCCCGAAACGCCACCCGGCGACCTTGACCTGCCCGCAGGTGTTGATCTGGAACGGCGTGCCGACGGGTCACTGGCCTTCAGCTATGCGCGGGCCAAGACCTCGGCCGAACAGTTGCTGAGCTTCATCCGTGAAGCAGGCATCTCGATCCGGGATGTGCGCACCGAGGAAGCCGATCTGGAAGACGTCTTCGTTTCGCTGACCCACGCCGAGGGATCGCAGGGTCTAGCTTCGGCGAAATAACATGTCACGTGCCGCCAATATCGCGCCGCCTGTGATCAGGACGCTCGCCAGACCGATCAGCCATGTCGCCTCTGCCTGTCCGGCTGCGATCAGGACGATAGTCGACAAGAGAGGGGCGGCATAGCTGGCCGCACCCAGCACCGGCAGATCGCCGCGCTTCACACCGATGTCCCAGAGGAAAAACGCCAGGCCGACGGGTCCGGTCCCCAGCCCGACCACGGCCATCCACTCGGTCCCGCTGGGCCAGACGGTCTGTTCCAGCGCCAGATGCGCCACGGTCGCCAGGGCCGCCGTCGCCAGACAGAACCCCGTGACCGCATCGGTCGGGACCTGTGCGAAGCGGCGCGACAGAACGGAATAACCGGCCCAGAAGACCGCGGCGACCAGCGCGGTGGCATATCCGATCGCATATTCGCCCGACAGCGCGATACCCTGTCCGCCCGTCACGATCAGAGCCGCTCCCGCCAGCCCTATCAACGCACCGATCAGATGATGCGCCCGCAGGCCGGTCCCCAGCGAAGCCAGCAGAACAATCATCAGCGGCCACAGATAGGCAATCAGGCTGGCCTGAACGGCAGGGGCCCGGCGCAACGCCAGCACATAGAGCAGGTGATAGCCGAACAACCCGCCGACCCCCAACGCCCAGACCGGCCAGGGTTGTCGCCAACTGCGCCATCCCCGACGGCGCGCGCCCGCGATCAGACCCAGCGTACCACCGATGGCGAAAGACATTGCCAGCAGTTGGAGCGGCGGCACTGCACCTGATAGCGTGGTGAACAGCGCCAGCGTCGCCCACAGCACGACAGCACCGAAGCCCGCCAATGTTGCCATGTTCCTGGTCATACCGGATGCGATGCCGTCTTGTGCACGCGGGCGCAAGCTGTAGCATTTGTGCAAACGGGGAATGCACGATGGCCGACAAAATTGTAATCGTGGGCGGGGCCATCATGGGCTCTTCGCTTGCGTGGTGGCTGACCGAGCTGGGTCACCCTGCCTCGGCGATCACTGTGGTCGAACGTGATCCAAGTTACGCCGCCAGCGGCACCGCCTTTACCAACAGCTGCATCCGGCAGCAGTTCGGTAATCCGCTGAACGTCGCCATCAGCCGGTTTGGTGTGGAATTCATCAAGACGTTCCAGTCGCGCATGGACGATGCGCGCGTGGCACCGATCCACTTCCACCCCTTCGGATACCTTTATCTGGCAGGTGATGCATCGGAGGCCGACCGCCTGACCCGTGCGCATGCCGTACAGATCGCCGCCGGATCTGCGACGCGGTTGATGACACCGGAGGAGATGGCAGCAAAATGGCCGTTCTACGATCTGGACGGGATCGTGCTGGGGTCGCACGGAACCGAGGACGAAGGCTATTTCGACGGCACCACGATGTTCGACTGGTGGCGGCGCATCGCACAGGGCCGGGGCGTTACATATCTGGCGGATGAGGTGACGGAAATCGATACCACCGGTGGCCGCATAAGGGGCGTGACGCTGGCATCAGGCGCGGCACTGGGCGCGGATATCGTCGTGAACGTCGCCGGGACACGCGGCGCACAGGTCGCCCGCATGGCCGGGCTGGACCTGCCGGTCGAGGCCCGCAAGCGTTACACGTGGGTATTCGAGGCGGCGCGACCGCTGGAAAAGGATCTGCCTCTGACCATCGATCCGTCGGGCGTGCATGTGCGCACGGACGGCGCGATCTATATGGCAGGGGCTACGCCCGATGTGGACCCGGCGGTCGACCCGGAGGATTTCGCGGGCGACTGGGCAATGTGGGAAGACAAGGTCTGGCCCGCGCTGGCGAGCCGCATTCCTGCATTCGAGGAGATCCGCGTCAAGCAAAGCTGGGTCGGACACTACGATCTGAACGTCTTCGACCGGAATGCCATCGTCGGGCATCATTCGGATTTACCCGGATTTTTCGTCCTGAACGGATTTTCCGGTCACGGACTGCAGCAATCCCCTGCTCTCGGACGCGGGTTGGCCGAGCGGATCGTTCATGGGCGATATGTCAGCCTGGACCTTGCACCATTCGACCCGGATCGTGTTGCGGCCGGGATACCCTTTCCCGAAGACGCCGTCATTTGACGAAATTTTAATCCTCTATCGCCCTATTCTGGTCCAGATCGCCCGGCAGACCGGCCATATGAAACATATGTCCTCCGTTCTGGCCGCGCTCTCGGCTGTTTTTCTCTCTGGTCCCGCAATTGCGGCCGTCATCGGGTCGTACACTTACGATTATACCTCGACAGGCAACCGGGACGGTCAGGGCTTCGCGCAAAGTGCAGCGGGCGTCCAGATCGTCGACAACGGTACGATTTTCACCGACAGTTTCGCGTTCGACGGGCTTTCAGGCGCGACAATCGATTCCTTCGAATTGACCTTCGCATTCAGTGGAGCCGGGCCGACGAGCTTTTTCGGGTTGTTCCCGATCGAGCAGTGGAACGCCTCGGTTGGCACAACCAATCCTCTGGATACGAGTTCGTTCCTTCTGGGAACTCTGGTTGACGACAATTCGCCTGCAACGGGGTTCGTCGTCAGTGGATCGACCGGCGACGAGGCCGATGTTTTCAACGCCGCGCTGGCCAACCTGGGGCTGAGCTTTTCGTTTGCAGAGAACGGCATCTTCAACGGCGTAGCAGCCTTCGACCTTGCCAGCGTCTCGCTGACGGTAAACGGAACGGCGGCCAGTGCCGTCGTGCCGCTGCCTGCGCCTGGCTTTCTGTTGCTGGCCGCCCTGGGCGGCCTGGGTCTGATGCGCCGCAAATCGCGAACCCCCGCCTCGGTGTGATGCGGGCGGAAATACCCGGAGCCGGTGTGCGCCCGCCTTTCTTTGGTCCAGATTGTCAACGATAGCAGGACAATGAAACAGCTTTTCCGCATCGTCCTGACGCTGCTCGCTTTGATGATGAGCGCCCCTGTTTCCGCGGCGGTCATCGGAACGTATCTGCAGGATTACGGTCGCGGCCAGGGCCGGATCGATCCGCAGGGGGCCGACCGGCTGGGCGGGCAATTCGTGCGCGTGCAGGAAAATCGCCCGGTCGCGGACCTGTTCTACGCTTCGTTCAACTTTTCGAATCTGGCCGGTGCCGTGATCGACAGCATCGCCCTGACTCTGACCTATGACCGCGCCGGTCCGGCCAGAAACTCGGCCGAGATCTGGCAGGTGAACATCCTCGGGTCGCAGCCGGGCAACATCAACAGCGACTATAACGGAATCCTTTTCGACAGCGCCTCACCCCAGACATGGACGCTGAGCGCGGCGACCGACAGCCTGACCAACGACGCGTTCTCTGCCGCATTGTCGAACATGTCGCTGGGCTTCACTTTCGACGAGATCGGTACACAGGGCACTGACAATTTCCGGCTTTATTCGGCGCAGCTGGTGGTCAATGGCACCGCCGCCGTCGCCGTCGTCCCTCTACCGGCTCCGGGCTTCCTGTTGCTGGGGGCGTTGGGCGGTCTTGGGCTGATGCGTCGCTTCAAAAGCGGTCGTGCCACGGCCTGAACCGCCGCGGCATCAGAGATCCTTCAGGACACCATAAGCTCTGACGTATTGGCGGTGCTTTTCCGCATAGGCCTCGGTCAACGCCGGGTCCGGATCGACGCTGCGTGCGATTGCAGGCGGGGTTGCGATTTCAGCACCCGCACCCGTGGCCGCCATCCGGCCCAGACGTGCGGCACCCAGGGCGGCACCAAACTCTCCGGCAAGGGGGACGTCCAGTGGAAACCCCAGCGTCGTGGCCAGCACCTTCAGCCAGTACTCCGACCGCGACCCGCCGCCCATCGCCAGCGCGCGCTCGATGGTCGTGCCGGTCGCGGCCAGCGCATCCCGGCTGTCGGCGAAAGCAAAAGCGACGCCCTCCATCACCGCGCGGGCCGCAACACGGGCATCGGTCGCGTGATCCAGATGCAGGAACTGCCCCCGCATCGCGGCGTCGTTGTGGGGCGTCCGTTCGCCCCCCAGGTACGGCAGGAACAGCGGTTTGCCGGGCGCGCGCAATGGCTCCGGATCGGTTGTCAGATGGGCGGCGGACTGCCCGGTCAGGCGCGCCAGCCATTCCAGCGCATCTGTCGCGGCCAGAATGACGCCCATCTGATGCCAGGTGCCGGGAACGGCATGACAGAAACTGTGGACGGCCGTGGCCGGATCGGGGCGATAGCCATCGGTCGCGGCGAACAGCACGCCCGATGTGCCCAGCGACAGGAAGGCACTGCCGTCCTGCACGACGCCCGCGCCGATGGCGGCGGCGGCATTGTCGCCCGCGCCGCCCGCAACAGGCACAACGGGCAGGCCAATATCGGTGGCAAGGTCACGACGCAGATATCCGCTGACGTCAGAGCCTTCGACGAGGGATGGCATGTGATCGCGGGTCAGGTGACAGGCGGACAGCAGGTCATCCGACCAGTCACGCGCGCCGGTATCAAGCCATGCGGTTCCGGCTGCGTCCGACATTTCGGACGCATATTCGCCGGTCAGGTAAAGACGCAGAAAATTCTTGGGCAGCAGGATTTTGGCAGTCTTGGCGAATATCTGCGGTTCGTTCCTGCGAACCCATTCGACCTTGGGCGCCGTGAAGCCGGGAAAGACGATATTACCGGTGATGGCGCGGAATTGCGGGTCCGCGTCCATCGTGGCGGCCTCGGTATGCGCGCGCGTGTCGTTCCACAGCATGCAGGGCCGCAAGGCGTGTCCATTGGCATCCACGAAGGTCGCGCCGTGCATGTGCCCGGCCAGGCCGATGCCCTGCAGACCACTGCAATCATGGGCCGCCGCCAGTCCCTTCAGGGCATCGCGCGCGGCGTCGCACCAGCTATCGGGATGTTGCTCGGACCAGCCGTCATGGGGCCGCTGGACCGAGAGGCGGACGGAGTGTTCGGCCAGAACCCTGTCATTTTCGTCGGTCAGGATGGCCTTGAGCGACGAGGTGCCAAGATCCAGTCCGATGAACATCAGGCGGCTGCTTTGGGGTTCTTGCCCATGATGATCATCGACAGGATGTCGTCTTCGGTCACGTCTTCGACCCGCTCTGTCCCGATCAGCTGACCGTTCTTCATGACCGACACCCGATCACACAGATCCATCATCTCTCGGGTGTCGTGGCTGATCAGGAAGATTCCGAGGCCCTGGGCCTTCAGCTCCTGGATCAGGTCGGCGACCATCTTGGTCTCGTGCACGCCCAGCGCTGCGGTCGGTTCGTCCATGATCAGGATCTTGGCGTTGAAATACACCGCGCGCGCGATGGCGACGGATTGGCGCTGACCGCCTGACAAGGCCGACACCGGGTCGTTTATCTTGCGAAAGTTGGGGTTGAGGCGCGCCATGATCTTGCGCGTCTCGGCCTCCATCCTGGCATCGTCCACCAGGCCGAACGGCGTCGTCAATTCACGCCCCAGAAACAGGTTCGCGGGCGCGTCGAGGTTATCGGCAAGGGCAAGCGTCTGGTAAATCGTCTCGATATTATAGCGCCGCGCATCGGCCGGGCTGCGAATATCGGCGTCCTTCCCGTCGATGCGGATCGTGCCGGAGTCGCGCTGATAGGCACCGGACAGGATCTTGATCAGCGTCGACTTGCCCGCGCCGTTGTGGCCCAGTAGGCCGACGACTTCGCCCGGATACAGGTCCAGCGACACATCGTCGACGGCACGCACGCCGCCGAAGGAGATCGAGATATTCTTGAGTTCGACAAGCGGGGTTCCGGTGCGGTCCATCAGTCTTTTGCCCCCGTACGCTTGCGGTAAACGATGTCGATCCAGACGGCGAGGACAAGAACGCCACCCACCACGATGTTTTGCAGCGGCGCGTCGACGCCGACCATCGCCATGCCCGATTGCAGCGACTGCATGATCAGCGCGCCGATGATGGCCCCATGGATCGTGCCGATGCCGCCCTTGAGCGCGGTGCCCCCGATGACGGCGGCGGCGATGACGCGAAGTTCGTCAAGGATACCGATGTCGTTCGAATGGTTGGCCAGACGGGCCGATGCCACGACCGCCGAAATGGCGCACAGCACACCCATCAGGGCGAAGATCTTGACCGTCAGCATCCGCGTATTGATGCCCGACAGTTCCGCCGCATCCGGGTTGCCCCCGGTGGCGAAAATATATCGCCCGAACCGCGTTCGCCTGGCGATGACCGTCATCACGATGGCGACGGTGATCAGCAGGACGATGGAGATCGGCACACCGTAACCCTGGGTGAACCCCTCGGGCATCACTTCGCCGCGCGCTGCAAAGTCACGCTGCAACACTCGGGACGGGACGGAATAGGCATTCAGCAGGGCGACGAAGCCCAGGATCGCGCCGATGGCGATGGCAGCGACGGTGATTTCGGCCCACATCGGCTTGACCGGAAATTCATGGCTGATCTTGTTGCGCCGCGCCGCAAGCAATGCCCAGAGCGTTGCCGCAGATGCCGCCAATCCAAGGATCCAGCTTCCGGTGACGCCCAGTGTTCCGTTGATCCCGCCAAAAAGCTGGAATGTCTCGTCCAGCGGGCCGATGGTCTGACCGCTGGTCAGGTACCAGGCCACGTTGCGCCAGACCAGAAGGCCACCCAGCGTCACGATGAATGCCGGGATGGCCAGATAGCCGACCAGATAGCCGTGGAACGCGCCGATCGCCGCGCCGGTTATGATTCCGAACAGGATCGCGACCCAGGCCGTCAGCGGATGGCCGAGGCCGAGACCGAGCACGTCTGGCATCAGCGACGTCTGCGTCATCGCCATTACGGCGGAAGTCGTGGCGAGGATCGATCCGACCGACAGGTCGATGTGGCGGGTGACGATGATGAACACCATGCCGGTGGCCATGATGGCGACACTGGCGGTCTGGATCGTCAGGTTGAACAGGTTGCGCGGAGTGATGAACCGGCCACCCGACGCGATGTCGAAGGCGATGGCGATCACGATGAAGGCCCCGATCATGCCCAGCAGACGGGTATCGAGGTCCAGCGCCTTCCAGCCCCTAAGGGGTCTTGCGGCTGGGGTGGTTACATCAGTCATGGGGCCTCCCGTCGGCGTGGGTCCGATCCGCGTCCGCGCGGGAATGGCGCGGGGGTCTCGGGAAACGCTTCTGTCTGGTGGGCCCGCCCCCGGAGGGACGAGCCGTCTGTCGGATCAGTCGACCCGGATCAGTTGCAAGGGGCCGAACCGCCTGTGACGCCCTGGCACAGCGCATCGACCTCGATCCAGCCGGCGTCCGTCACCACGGACAGGTTGTCCTTGGTGACCGGCACGGGGGCAAGGAAGATGGCGGTCATCTCGGTGCCCGCTGGCGATGTCCAGGACTCGGCACCCTCAATGTCGGCAGGCGCTGTGCCACCGGCCAGAGCCACGGCGATTTCAGCGGCGGCTTTGCCCAGCTCACGTGCGTCCTTCCAAACGGACACGGTCTGCGTGCCGCTGGCAACGCGATTCAGCGCGGCGTGATCGCCGTCCTGACCGGACACCGGAATGCCTTCCATGCCCTGCGCGGTCAGCGCCGCGACAACGCCACCGGCGGTGCCGTCGTTGGACGCCACGACTGCATCGACGTTGTTGTCGTTGGCGGTCAGGATCTGCTCCATATTACGCTGGGCGTTCGCAGGCAGCCAGCCATCGGTATAGGCCTCGCCCACGATGGTGATCTTGCCGGAATCGATGGCCTCCTGCAGGATTTCCTGCTGACCGCCGCGCAGGAAATCCGCGTTGGGATCGGTGCCGGAGCCCTTGATCATGACATAGTTGCCCTCGGGTGCGGCCTCCAGAACGGCGCGGGCCTGCATGCGGCCGACTTCGACGTTGTCGAACGTCAGATAGAACGCATAGGGGTCTTCGATCAGGCGGTCATATCCGACGACCGGGATGCCTTCGTTCGACGCGGCGGTAATTGCCGGACCGATAGCCTGGCTGTCCTGTGCCAGGATAATAAGCGCGTCGGCGCCCTGAGAGATCAGTGATTCGACGTCCGACAACTGCTTGGACGAGGACGATTGCGCGTCAGCCGAAATATAGGTCGCGCCAGCAGCGTCCAGCGCGGCCTTGATGGCGGCTTCATCGGTTTTCCAGCGTTCTTCCTGAAAATTGGACCAGCTTACGCCGACGACGGGCCCATCGGAGTCCGCATAGGCAGCGGCGCCGGCAAATGTCATAGAAGCGACCGCAGCCGCCGTCAGTAGAGTCTTCATGGTATCCTCCCAATGGATCACCGGCCCCGCACATTGGCGGAGCCTGATTGGACCAAGGAACCAAGTTTATATTCGATTGTCAAAATTAATTTGACGTCGCGGTGGAACAATCGTTCACTAAACCCCTGCGCAACGCGCCTTGACGCCGATCCACTGCCTGCAGTCCGGGCATGTGTAGGATTTTATATTGTGGGGTCGAACTAATGGGACTTGACGCCCCACAGCGCACGAAGCGGCTGACGCAGGGGGCCGCTGCAACTCAGCTTGCCGGGGCCGACGCGCCTGGATGCGGCCCCCTTCGCGGCGCGCGCCAGCAAGGCACGCTGTCCCTGCGGCAGCAGATTTACGAGCAGGTCCGTTCGGCTGGGCGAATCAGCCGGGCGGTTCTGGCCAAGGAACTCGAAGTCTCGCCCGGATCGGTCACGCCGCTGGTATCGGACCTGTTGGCCGCCGATCTTCTGCGTGAACTGGAGGACGAGACACAGCATGTCGGGCGCGGACGACCCCCTGTCACTTTGGGTGTGAACCCGGAGCGGGGCCTGGTCGCGGGCCTGAAGATCAGCGACCATGAATATTCCGCGATTCTGGTCGATCTGGCAGGGCAGCCCGTTGCCCAGGCGACGCTTCCCCGCGCCGCCGATGTCCGCTCGATCAAAAGCCTTCTGGACGAGCTATCCGTCCTTTATGCCCGGTTGCTGGACAGCGCAGGTCCCGATGCGCCACCCGTTCTGGGTGTAGGCCTGGGCTTGCCGGGCATGGTCGAACACGCCTCCGGCCTGTTGCGCTGGTCCCCGATCCTTGATGCGCGCAACGTCGATCTGGCCCGCGCCGTCTCGGATCGTCTGGGCCTGCCGGTGTCGGTCGACAATGACGCCAACCTGCTGACCATGGCCGAGCTGTGGTTCGGCAAAGGCAGGTCGCTGTCGGATTTCGCGGTCGTCACCATCGAATACGGCGTCGGTCTGGGGCTGGTCGTGGACCATGCGCCTTACCGCGGCGCGCACGGGTTCGGGATGGAGTTGGGCCATACCAAGGTGCAGCTGGACGGCGCGTTGTGTCGGTGCGGACAACGGGGCTGCCTGGAAGCCTATGTTGCCGATTTCGCGCTGGTCCGCGAGGCGCCGATCGCACTGGACGGCGCGCTGCCGCCGCGGGGTGAAGTGCTGGAAGCCCTCTACAATCAGGCCAAGGACGGGAACGAGGCGGCGCGCGCGATTTTTGATCGCGCCGGTCGGTATCTGGCGCTCGGGCTGGCGAATGTCGCCAACCTGTTCGACCCACGCCGCATCATCCTGTCGGGCAGCCGGATGCGGTATGACTATCTTTATGCCGAGGAAATGCTGGCCGAGGTCTCGGGTCTGACGCTGAACACGCCGCCGCCCATCGAAGTGAACGCCTGGGACGATCTGGTCTGGGCGCGCGGAGCCGCCGCGCTCGCCCTGTCGGACCTGACCCCGAGGCTGATGGGATGAAGTGGCTGCTGTTGCTTCTGGCCACGCCAGTCGTCGCCGAGCCGGTGTTCGAGCCGGTGACCATACCGTCCCATGTCTATGACGGCGGGTGGGAACATTTCGTAGGTGGCGGCATCGCGGCCTTCGATTGCGACGGCGATGCCCTGCCCGAACTGGTCGCGGCGGGTGGCACCAATCCTGTCATGCTGTTGCGCAACCGGGGCGACATGGTGTTCGAGGCCGGGGCGTTTCCGGCGATCACCGGGGCCAGCGGGGCCTATGCGCTGGACCTGGACGGCGACGCGGTGGACGACCTGGTCATATTGCGTGTCGGCGAAAACGTGACCTTGAAAGGCGACGGCGCCTGCGGCTTTGCGGTCCACGATTTCGGTGTGCCAGGCGGCGACAGATGGACAACGGCCTTTTCGGCCACGTGGGAGGCGGGGCGCGACCGCCCGACGCTCGCCTTCGGGAATTACGTCGATCGCGACGACCCCGATGGCCCGTTTCGCGCCTGCGACGACAATCTGCTGCTGCGCCCCGAACCCCAAGGCTATCGGGCGACAGTGCTGACGCCGGGGTTCTGTGCATTGTCGATCTTGTTCTCGGACGAAAACCGCGATGGCGCGGCAACCCTGCGGCTGTCGAACGACCGGCACTATTATGTCTCGGGCGGGACGGAGCAGATGTGGTCGCTGACCGACGGGCGGTTCCTGGGACCGGATGACGGTTTCGACGGTCCGTCGATCTGGGGTATGGGCATCGCGTCTCGTGATATCACCGGTGACGGGCGGCCCGATCTGATGCTGACCTCGATGGGCGATCAGTTGACGATGCTGTCCACGGCCACCGGTCTGACGATGGCACCCTTCGATATCGGCACCTTCGCGCAGCGGCCGCATGTCGGCGATGACGGGCGACCCTCGACCGGGTGGCACGCGGCCTGGGGCGATGTGGACAATGACGGCGATGCGGACCTTTTCATCGCCAAGGGTAACGTCGATCAGATGCCGGACATGGCGATCGAGGACCCGAATAACCTGCTGCTGAACGAGGACGGACGATTCCGGGAAGTGTCCGAGGCCGCCGGGGTCGCATCGACCTATCGGGGTCGCGGTGCGGTGCTGGCCGATCTGGATGGCGACGGGCGGCTGGATCTGGCGGTGGTCAACCGGCGCGCGCCGTTGGAAGTCTGGAAGAACGTGTCGGATGCGGGGAATGCCCTGTCGATCACGCTGGAGCAGCCCGGAGGGAACCGCGCAGGTGTCGGCGCCTGGGTCGAAGTGCGGACCGGCACGACCGTCCAGACGCAGGAACTGACGGTCGGCGGCGGTCACGCAGGGGGGTCGGTCCTGCCGATGCACTTCGGGATCGGGGATGCGGATTCCGCGGAAGCACGGGTGATCTGGCCCGACGGGGACGTGAGCGACTGGGTGACCGTTACACCCGGTCCGGTCCGGTTGATCCGTTAAGGCCGATCCACCGGAAGACCCGATGGCACGGTTTCGGGTATACCGAGTCGGCCGGCCAGGGCGGTCTCGTCCCGCAGCGTTTCCAGGAAGGCCATCAGGGCCGTGATCTCCCTTTCCGTCAGCACCCTGTCAGGGCCGCGAACGGCGGTGGCGAGCGCCGATACCTCCGCCGCATCGTCCATGAACGACCAGTCGGTCGCGGCGATCTCCGGCCCGGCGTCGGGCAATGTCACGTCGCGGGCATATTCCGACAATGCGGCGCGGGGTGCGGCATGGGCAGCGATGAAATCGCGCAGATCTGCATAGGCCCCGGCGTGGCCCCAGGGGCCGGTCTCGGTCACATTGCGCAAGGACGGCGTGCGAAAGGCAAAACGGTCGGCCGCGTCGCCGGTCACGCGGGCACGGCCTTCGTCGCGGGCGTGCCGTTCGAACCGCGCGCGTTTGCCCGGCCCAAGCTGCGGCTGCCCGGTTACATGGAAATCCTGGTCGGTCTGGAACGGGCCGCTGTGACAGGTTGCGCAGCCTTGGGTGAAATAGAACAGCTCCGCCCCCTGTAGTGCGCGGGCCGAAAGATCGCCCTCGCCCCGCAACCACAGGTCGAAAGGGGCCGTGTCGCTGCGCCATTCAAACTCGACGAATTGTCCGATTGCATCCGATATGTCGGTGAAATCCAGTGTATCGTCGCCCGGAAACGCCGTCTCCCACATCGTAAGGTATTCGGGGATTGCACGGACCCGCGCCGAAAGCTTTTCCCACGCCCCGTCAGGCCCTGTGATCAGGCCCTGCCGCACCGCCTGCGCGACCTCGTTCTCCGAGTAATGCCCGGCCATCTCGTCACCCGATAGCACCGGGAACATGGTCTGCGCCGACAGCAACGTGTCGAACCCTTCGACCATTTCCGGCCCCATCGGAGTGCGCAACACACCGTCCCGGTCTTCGATCCGCCCATCGTGAAACAGTGCGGTGAATTCCTTCGCACCAAGGTTCCACAGGCCCGGCGCATTTCGGGGGATACGCTGTTCGGGTGGGTTCGCCGGATCGGCCACACGGGCCGTTCCCAGCCCGATGCCACCTTCCCCCAGACCCAGGCTGAGACCATCGCCGGTGCCGAACTGCGGTTGGTGGCAGGTGCCGCAGCTTATGTTGCGGTTGCCCGACAGGACCGGGTCCCAGAACAGCAACCGCCCCAGCGCAACCTTGGCCGGGTCGGTCGCGCGATAGGCATCGTCTGTCACCGGAGGCGGAAACCCCTCGGCCCGAGCGGACACGGAAAGAGCGGAAAGGATCAAAAGGGCGCGCAACATAGGCGTGACGTAATCACAGCGACGCAGGCGGCGGAAGTGGGGCAGAAGGCTGCACCGCAGCATAAACGCTGGCCTTCCCCTCCGATTGGCGGTAACGCGCCCGCAACCCCCTATTCGAGGCACGAGTTTCATGGACCTTCGCAACATTGCGATTATCGCGCACGTCGACCACGGCAAAACAACGCTGGTGGACGAACTGCTCAAGCAATCCGGCACCTATCGTGAAAACCAGGCCACGACCGAACGGGCCATGGACAGCAACGATCTGGAACGCGAGCGCGGCATTACTATCCTTGCCAAGGCCACGTCGGTCGAATGGAAGGGTATCCGCATCAATATCGTCGACACGCCCGGCCACGCTGATTTCGGTGGCGAAGTCGAACGCATCCTGTCGATGGTCGACGGTGTGGTCCTTCTGGTGGACGCCGCCGAAGGGCCGATGCCGCAGACGAAGTTCGTGACCTCCAAGGCGTTGGCGCTGGGTCTGCGCCCGATTGTCGTGCTGAACAAGGTCGACAAGCCGGATGCGGAGCCGGATCGCGCGCTGGACGAATGTTTCGACCTGTTCGCCAACCTTGGCGCCGACGACGATCAGCTGGATTTCCCTGTCCTCTATGCGTCGGGCCGCAATGGCTGGGCCGATACCGAACTGGATGGCCCACGCAAAAACCTCGATGCGCTGTTCGATCTGGTGGTCAAGCACGTCCCCGCCCCCAAGCAGATCGCCGACCGCGACAAGCCGTTCCGCATGCTGGCAACGACACTGGGCGCCGACCCCTTCATCGGCCGCATCCTGACGGGCCGGGTCGAATCGGGCACGCTGAAGGCGGGTCAGACGGTTCAGGCCCTGTCGCGGGACGGCGAGAAGATCGAGCAGTTCCGCGCGACCAAGATCCTCGCCTTCCGCGGCCTGTCCCAGCAGCCCATCGATCTGGCCGAGGCCGGTGACATCGTGACCATCGCGGGCATGGCCAAGGCCACCGTGGCCGACACGATCTGCGACACCTCCGTGACCGAAGCGATTCCGGCGCAACCGATCGATCCGCCGACCATCACCGTGACCTTCGGCATCAACGACAGCCCGCTGGCCGGCCGGGATGGCAAGAAGGTGCAGTCCCGCGTCATCCGCGAGCGTCTGATGAAGGAAGCCGAGACCAACGTCGCCATCAAGGTGACCGACACCCCCGGCGGCGAAGCTTTCGAGGTTGCCGGTCGTGGCGAATTGCAGATGGGCGTATTGATCGAGAACATGCGCCGCGAAGGGTTCGAGCTGTCGATCAGTCGCCCGCAGGTCCTGTTTCAGGACATCGATGGCGTCCAGCGCGAACCGATCGAGGAGGTCACTATCGACGTCGACGATGATTATTCCGGCGTGGTAATCGAAAAGTTGACCAGCGCGCGCAAGGGCGACCTGGCCGAGATGAAGCCTGCGGGCGCGGGCAAGACCCGCATCATCGCCTATGTGCCGTCGCGCGGATTGATCGGCTACCACGGTGAGTTCCTGACCGACACGCGCGGCACCGGCGTGATGAACCGCGTGTTCCACGAATGGGCGCCGTTCAAGGGTCCGATTCCGGGCCGTCGCGCAGGCGTTCTGATCTCGATGGAATCGGGTGTGTCCGTGGCCTATGCGCTTTGGAAACTGGAAGATCGCGGCAAGTTCTTCATCGGCGCGCAGGAGCAGGTCTATCAGGGCATGATCCTGGGCGAACATTCGCGTGAAAACGATCTGGAAATCAACCCGCTCAAGGGCAAGCAGCTGACCAATGTGCGCGCGTCCGGCACCGACGAAGCGGTGCGCCTGACCACGCCGGTCACCCTCTCGCTGGAGCAGGCCATCGCCTATATCGACAACGATGAACTTGTCGAAGTGACGCCCAGCGCGATCCGTATGCGCAAGCGTTTTCTCGACCCGCACGAGCGCAAGCGGGCTTCTCGCGCCGCCGGCTAGACCGCGAACCGACACAGTGAAAACAGGCGGCCGGACTGAAATCCGGTCGCTTTTTTCGGATATGCCTAATACGGTGCATGCCGAAACCTGGTATCGGGTAATCCGTCTGGACTGCACGTGGCTTCAGCAGTTTCGCCCTTGCACCACCATGGGAATATTGGTCACGTCGGTGCGACAACCGGTCGCTTGCCCTCCCGCGCAGGAAGTCCAGCATACGGCACGTCTCGATACGCCCCCGGAGGAGGTCCACTTGAAGTCCACCAGTCCAAGGTCCCCGACCGCGCAGCTTTCTGCGAAATCCGCACCGAAGCAGCCGGAAGGGAAGCGTCCGGAAATCACGGTTTCATCCGGAATTTCCGCATGAAGGTCGCGACCTTGACCGTAATCGGAGTCGTCGTGCTGGCAGGACTGGGCGGCGCAGTGATCGCACTCTGGCCCGGCACGACAGGCATAACCGGTTTGCGTGAAAATCTGGCGCCTCTGGACGCTACGGTGGACGTTGCCGCAGGAGAAGCAATTTATACTGCGCAATGTGCCTCTTGCCACGGCGCAAACCTCGAAGGTGCCCCGGATTGGCGGTCGCCCGGACCCGATGGCAAGTACCCACCCCCGCCGCATGACGAATCCGGGCATACCTGGCATCACGACGATACGATGCTGTTCAACTATACCAAGCTGGGCGGTGATGCGGCGATGGCTGCACTCGGCTTGGAGAATGCGAACAGCGGCATGCCCGGATTTGCGGATATCCTGACGGACGCAGAGATCCGGGATGTGCTGGGCTATATCAAATCCACCTGGCCGGAACGTGTGCGCGCGGCACAGGCCGCGCGCACAGGCGGTTAGGCCGCGCGCACCTCGTAGCCTTCCGCGCGAATGGCACCCATCAGGGTCTCGGCATCGGCCTGGCTTTCGATGTCCACGGTCCGGCCCGGCAGATCGACAGTGACGCTGGCGGCGGGATCGACGGACGCGATGGCTTTTTCGACAGAGGCGCGGCAGTGACCGCAGGTCATGTTCTCGACATTCAGGCGCATGGAAATCTCCTCGGGCTTGCGTCCGGTGCAAGTGGGATATTCCCCCGCTGGAAGGTCAAGCCGGGCCAGAATATTTTCGAAAACCCTTGACCTTCCAGTCTTGGGAACCTTCATTTGGGGGAATGAATCGAATCCGGAGACGACGATGACCCAGACTTTCGAAATCGAGGGGCTGTCCTGTGCGTCCTGCGTCGGACGCGCCGAGAAAGCGCTTGCCAGCGTGCCGGGCGTGACGAGTGCGCAGGTCAACCTTGCGACTGGGCGTGCTACGGTCGACGGGGCACCGGAGATGACCGAACTTGCCGCCGCGCTGGAGCGGGCGGGCTATCCGGCGACGACGGATACCATTACGCTGGATGTTTCCGGCATGTCCTGTGCGTCCTGCGTGGGTCGCGTGGAGAAGGCCCTGAAAGCGGTTCCCGGCGTGACCGGGGCCGAGGCGAATTTCGGGACGGGGCGCGCAATTGTCACAACGCTTGCAGGCACGGCGACACCTGCCGAACTGGCCCGCGCATCGACCGAGGCCGGTTATGATGCCAGTCCGCATGGCGACAGCACACAGGGCGGTCGCAGCCATGACGATATCGCGGGAGAGTTGCTCAAGCGGCTGGTCATCGCCGCAGTCCTGACCCTTCCGGTCTTCGTGATCGAAATGGGCGGCCACTTCATTCCCGGTTTCCGCGACACGTTCGAAGGTGCCGTCGGACGCATGACGTCCTGGTGGTTCCAGTTCGTGGTGACAACAGTGATCCTTGCCTGGCCGGGACGCAGCTTTTTCACCAAGGGCATCCCCGCTCTGTTGCGTGGTGCGCCCGAAATGAACAGCCTCGTGGCGATCGGGACGTTTGCGGCCTGGGCATATTCGACTGTGGCGCTTCTCATGCCCGGAATTTTCCCCGAAGGCACACGCGCCATCTATTTCGAAGCGGCTGCGGTCATCACCACGCTGATCCTGCTGGGTCGCTGGCTGGAAGCACGGGCGCGGGGCCGTACCGGCGCCGCCATTGCCCGGCTGGTCGGGTTGCGCCCCGCCACCGCGCAAGTAATCCGCGACGGGGCAGTCATTGAGGTTCCGCTCGCTGAGGTGGTGAGCGGTGATCTGGTCGAGGTCCGGCCGGGCGAGCGACTGCCGGTGGATGGCACCGTGACCGATGGCGCGTCATGGGTCGATGAAAGCATGGTGACGGGTGAGCCGGATGCCGTGCGCAAGGTCGCAGGCGATATGCTGACCGGGGGCACGGTCAATGGCGCGGGCGCGCTGACGATGCGGGCCGGAGCCGTGGGCGAGGATACCGTCCTGTCGCAGATCATCCGCATGGTCGAGGCGGCGCAGGGCGCAAAACTGCCGATTCAGGCGATGGTCGACCGGGTGACGAGCGTCTTCGTCCCCGTGGTCATGGTATTGGCGGCTCTGACGGTCGCGGTGTGGCTGCTGGTCGATCCGGCGCTGGCACTGGTGGCAGGCGTTTCGGTCCTGATCATCGCCTGCCCCTGCGCGATGGGTCTGGCCACTCCCACTTCGATCATGGTTGGCACGGGACGGGCGGCAGAATTGGGTGTGCTGTTCCGCAAGGGCGACGCATTGCAGGCGTTGCAGGGTGCGAAGGTCGTGGCACTGGACAAGACCGGAACGCTCACTGCGGGGCGCCCCGCACTGACGGCGCTGTCCGTTGCGACCGGCCATGACCGCGCCACTGCCCTGGCTTTTGCAGCGGCAGTCGAGACGAAGTCGGAACACCCGATCGCCCGTGCCATCCTGCGCGCCGCCGAGGAGGACGGACTGGACGTGCCCGAAGCGCAGGACTTCGAGAGCCACACCGGCCTTGGCGTCACCGCCACGGTCGAAGGCCGCGCCGTCCTGATCGGGGCCGAACGGTTCCTGGTGCAGCGCGGCATCGACCCCGCCCCCCTGCGTGCCGAAGCTGATCGTATTGCCAGCGAAGGCCGCACGCCGCTGTGGCTCGCCGTCGACGGGGCAGTGGCGGCTGCGATCGGCGTCGATGATCCGGTCAAGGCTTCGACCCCCGCCGCGATCCGTGCGTTTCACGATCTGGGGCTGGAGGTCGCGATGATCACGGGCGACGCGGCGACCACCGCACGGGCCGTTGCCGATCGACTGGGCATTGATCACGTCGTGGCCGAGGTGATGCCCGCAGGCAAGGTCGATGCACTGCATCAGCTGCGCGCCGACCACGGCGCAATCGCCTTCGTCGGGGATGGCATCAACGATGCGCCGGCGCTGGCCGAAGCCGACGTCGGCATCGCCATCGGCACCGGCACCGATGTCGCCATCGAGGCGGCGGACGTGGTATTGATGGCCGGAGAGCTGGACGCCGTCGTCCGTGCGTTGGCCATCAGCAAGGCAACCATCCGGAACATCCGCCAGAACCTGTTCTGGGCCTTTGCCTACAACGTAGCGCTGATCCCCGTAGCGGCAGGCGTGCTCTATCCCTTCACGGGCACCCTGCTGTCGCCAATGCTGGCGGCGGGGGCAATGGCGCTGTCGTCGGTCTTCGTTCTGACCAATGCGCTGCGGTTGCGCCGGGCCGCGACACCCGCCGCAGACCCCACGCCTGCGGCAATGCCCATGGAGGTTCCGGCATGAATATTTCGGCTGCGGCACAACGATCCGGCGTACCGCCAAAGACGATCCGCTATTACGAAGAGATCGGGCTTGTCCGACCCCTGCGCGAAGACAACGGCTACAGGTCGTTCCAAGACAGTGACGTGCACAAGCTGACGTTCCTTGGGAAAGCGCGGGCATTGGGTTTCGGGATCGACGATTGCAGGGCGCTTTTGGCACTGTGGGAAGACGAGGCCCGCGCTTCGGCAGAAGTAAAGCGCATCGCCAAGGGGCATCTGTCCGAAATCGACACCAAGATCGCGGGACTGCTTGCCATGCGTGCAACGCTGGCTGAACTTGTCGAGCATTGCCGTGGCGACAGCAGACCGGATTGCCCGATCATAAAATCTTTGGAACCCTGACGGAACTATCCCGCACTGGAAGGTTGTTTGATGTGGTAATCAAAGGAGAATACCATGTCATATTGGCGCTTTTTGGGCATGATCGTCGTGGCCACGATCGCGATGTACGGTTTGATGTACGCGAATGCCTATGCCTGGGAGCACTTCTATTACAGCGAAAGTCGCGTTTACATAGCCATCTATATGGGGGCGACGATGGCAGTGATCATGTTGCTTTTCATGCTGAGCATGTACACCGACAAGATGATCAATATGGCCATCTTCGGAGGCAGCGCGATAGTTTTCGCAGGCGCATTATATCTGTTCCGCAGCCAGGATACTGTCGGAGATCAGTCCTATATGAAGGCGATGATCCCGCACCACTCCATCGCGATCCTGACCTCGCGGCGGGCCGAAATCACCGATCCCCGTGTGGCGAAACTGGCCGAGGAGATCGTGGTAGCCCAGAACCGGGAAATTTCCGAGATGCGCTGGATGATCGAGGATATCGACCGCAACGGTGAAGCGGGTGCAGACGCTCTCCTCGGGAAATCCGATGCCGAAGCCCCGATTGAAACACTGGCTGAAGCGCTGGCCACCCCCGATATCGCCGGTATCCGGCCGGACCCCATGACCGAAGAGGAAATCACCCGCGCCCTGGGCACCGATGCAACCTGCCGCTTCGAACGTGCCGTTGACGCCGATCCGATTCTGGCAACGGTGGACGGACGTGGCGTTGCCAAGATTTCCGGATCGCTGATCCTGCTTGAAGGCGATGACGCGACGATGGAAGCCGAAGGCATCCGCATGACCCTGACTCCCCCGGATTCGGACTCGGGTGAAGGTGCGGACCTGATCTTCGACCTCATGACGGAACCGGCACTGCGGGTTGGCTTCGATGGATATCTGACCTGTAGCTGAGAGGGGAGCTTCAATGCCCAAGGATACCCAGGCGAAGACTGCTGTCCTGTACAGGATGGCGATGGACGAACACACCTGTCCTTATGGTCTGAAATCCAAGGATCTGCTTGAGCGCGAGGGTTTCGAGGTGGAGGACCACCAACTCACCTCGCGCGAGCAAACCGAAGCCTTCATGCGCAAGCATGATGTCAAGACGACGCCTCAGGCCTTCATCGACGGAAAGCGGGTCGGTGGCTACGAAGACCTTCAGGTCCATTTCGGCAAGAATGTGCGAAATCCCGATGACACAACCTACCAGCCGGTCATCGCGTTGTTCTCGGTCGCGGCCCTGCTGGCTCTGGCTTTCGCCTGGGTTGCACTGCCCTCGATCTTCGCCTGGCAGACATTGGGCTGGTTCATCTCGATCTCGATGGTGCTTCTGGGCCTCCAGAAACTCAAGGACATCGAAAGCTTTTCGACGATGTTCCTCAACTACGATCTTCTGGCGAAACGATGGGTCCGCTATGGCTACGTATATCCTTTCGTCGAGACGATTGCAGGTCTTCTGATGACGGCAATGATCCTGCCGTGGTTGTCTGTTCCCGGTGCTCTTTTCATCGGTACCATCGGCGCGGTATCGGTTTTCAAGGCTGTCTACATCGACAAGCGAGAACTGAAGTGCGCCTGCGTCGGCGGTGACAGCAAAGTGCCTCTGGGCTTCGTGTCGCTGACCGAGAATCTGATGATGGTCGGCATGGCAGTGGCGATGATCGTCGCGGTCTTTGCATAGTGTCGATTTTTACACCTTGGCGTAACGGCCAGCCCGGATTGGGATCATGATGATAACGGCAATCCTGCTGGTGGCGGTCCTGATCGCCGCCTGCACCGCAGTCCACTATGTCGCGTTGCGCTTTGCTGCCCAGTTCGTGACACCCGCCCGCCATCCTTCACACTGCGTTGCCATAGCGGTTACGATGATCGCGATTGCTCACTCAATCGAAGCATTGTTGTATGCAGGCGGGTTCTGGTTTGCCGTGCACAGCCTTCAGATCGGCGACCTTGCGTCATCTCCACCTGATGAGGAAAAAGTCCTGAATTTCATGGACTACTACTATTTCTCAATGGTCAATTTCGCGACTCTCGGACGAGGCGACCTTATCCCGAGCGGACATCTTCGTTTCATGACAGCAATGGAAGCCTTCCAGGGTTTCTTGTTGATCACGACTTCGGGTGCTTTCCTTTTGCAAATCATGGGCGGAAAAGACCCGTTCAAGCGATAGGTGGAATGACCTTCAGCAGTTTTGGTCCTGCCAACCCGCTTAGCACCCGAAATGACTAACTTTTCATATTTTATTCTTCGATTTCGACAGGCGACACTGCCTTTGTGTTTCGCTTCATCTGCTCTGTGCGTATGGTAGCCCGATATTTCTCACGCTTCTTGGGGGGCATGATGACTGCAGTCGAGCATTGCGCTGTCAACATTACCGGATCAGGCGAAAAAACTATCGTTTTCCTGCATGGCTATGGCTGCGACAGCGGCATGTGGTGCAAGGTGGCCCCCGCATTCGAGAATGATTTTCGCGTCGTCACCTATGATTTGATGGGCTATGGGAAATCCGCGACGGAACATTATGACCCTGTCCGTTATGCCTCCCTGGACGGACATGTGGATGACCTTGTCGCAATCCTGGACGAACTCCGGCTGAAGGACGTGATCGCGGTCGGCCATTCTGTCAGCGCGATGACGATCGGGCTGGCCGCCAAACGCCGCCCTGACCTCATCGGCCGGCTCGTTATGATCTGCCCGTCGCCCAGCTATGCCAACGACGGGGACTATGTTGGCGGGTTTGAGAAGCAGGATCTTCTTGGTCTGCTGGATATCCTAGATGTAAATTATCTGGGTTGGGCACGCGATATGGCACCGCTGATCATGGGCGTGCCCGATCGCCCGGAGCTTGGCGAAGAGTTGACTGAAAGTTTCTGCCGAACAGATCCCGACATTGCCCGGCATTTTGCAAAAGTCACGTTCTTGTTCGACCACCGTGAGGACGTGAAGATGATCACGCAGCCTACGCTGGTGTTACAGTGCCGGGACGATGCCCTGGTGCCTCCCACCGTCTGGACATGGTTAATGGACAATATGCAGAATGCCGACCATGTGATTTTGGACGCGACCGGCCATTGTCCGCATGTCAGCTACCCCGAAGCCACAACAGAAGCGTTGGTCGAGTTTGTTCGTCCGCGGGTCGTTTCATGACCGAGGCGACTGCCTTCGGAATCGACCCGGACCTATGGCCCTGCGGGCTTGTTGTCATGAATGAAACTGGCCAAATAGAACTTACCAACGCTACGCTGAGGGAGTGGTTGGGGATAGACTCATCCGATCAGTGTCAAAGCCTTCGTTTTGTCGATGTCCTGTCGCGGGCGGGTCGTATTTATTTCGAAACCCATCTTCGCCCTCTTCTGCTCATGAATGGCCATTTTGCAGAAATTTCCATGGATATTGAACGTAGCGATGGTACGCGGTTTGGCGTTTTTATGAATGGCCGTGCAACATTGAGCAACGGGCGCATGATAAATGCGCATTTTTGCGTTTTCAAGAATGAACAACGCCGCTCGTTCGAGCGGGAACTTGTAGCAAAGCGGCGTGAAAGCGACGAATTCCGAAGCCTGGTACGATCATCGCCTCAAGCCATCGTGTCGGTCGATATGGACCTGATCATTCACGCCTGGAATCCCGCTGCGGAGGATCTGTTCGGTTACACCGAAGCCAAAGCGATTGGGGAACGGTTCGATTCACTTTTGGTTACACCGGAAGACCAGGAAACGGTGGCAGACGATCTTTTGCACATCGCTACTGGAGAAACCCTGAGAAGTGAGGCTGTGCAGCTTCACAAGGATGGCCGTCGGCTTCATGTCGAAAAAAGCATCGCTGCCATAAATGACAAAACGCAGGAATATTCAGGCTTCGTGGCGATCTTCAGTGACATCAGCGCACGAAAGGCATCCGAAGCCAAAATCCAAGTCTTGTTAGAGGAAATCAACCACAGATCGAAGAATTTACTATCGGTCGTTCAGGTAATCGCACGACAGACATGGCGCCTCTACAAGGGTGCAGATTTCTTTTCTGCGTTTAACAACCGTATAGCCAGTCTTACCTCGAACCAGGATATGCTGATCAGCAGTAAGGGGAGTAATGTAGACTTGGAATCGCTTGCGCATGCTCAGTTTGCGCACCTGATAGACCCGGAGGACCCTCAGGTTGTAATCAGCGGCCCGGCTGTTCACCTCAGCAAATCGGTGACACAGGCCATTGGCATGGCGATATTCGAGCTGGTCACCAATGCCGCCAAATACGGTGCGCTATCAAAAGAAGCTGGCGCAGTTACATTGTCCTGGAAGATCAACGACATGCCAAGTCCGATGTTGGAAATATCATGGATAGAAACAGACGGCCCGCCGGTCATTGTACCGACGCGCAAGGGTTTTGGGTATCAGGTAACCGGCCCTCTCCTTGAAGGCGTAACATCGGGACAGACAAGCCGCGAATACGCGACGGAGGGCTTTCGCTGGACGTTGAAGGCACCTCTTGACCGGTTAACGCAATAGAAAGACTTGCTGAACACCATAAGGCGCATGGTCCCCTGGCGTGTCGTAACGTGCCAAGATCAGGTTCAGCCGACGCGTGCCGACAGGTCATCTCCCTGGCCCGTGCCATGCGCACCGTATAGCGCCTGAACCCTTCGACAGGTCAGGTGGCGGGCCCAGAAGGATTCGAACCCTCGACCTGCCGATTAGAAGTCGGCTGCTCTATCCAGCTGAGCTATGGGCCCGCAGGGACGCGCCCTTCCGATACCGAGAAGTTCGACTGGGCGACCTGACACTGCGATGACTGCCCGGATTTCTCATCCGAGTAAAGATCGACACCCTATCAATGCGTCCAGACGCCACGCCGGTTGGTGGCGAAATTTTCGCCATAGCCACCTGCGCGCAGGTTGGCGCGGCGGCTGTGCGGACGCAGGACGGTATATTCGATGCCCCTGTCACGGGCATATTCCTCGGCCTCCTTCTGCGTCTCGAACCTCAGCGTGACCTGAGCCTGCATGTCGCGCGATCCGGTCCAGCCGGTCAGCGGATCGATTTCGCGCGGAATCTCGTTGATGAATTCCAGCAGCCATTCATGCGTATTGGCCGTGCCCGACGACATGGCAGTCCGGGCGGGCTTGTAGATGCGTGCGCGCATGGGAAATCTCCGGCGTAGGTCGGTCGCGATTTGAAGGTCGTGAACCGGAATAGCCGCCTGCGAGCCGGTCATGCAAGGGATCATCAGAGGCCGCCCGTGTCAGGAGCATGCGCCGGCAGCCTTGCGACAGGCGGGATGCGCAATAGATACTGGTATTGTCCGACGCTCCAGAGGCACGCATGGCCCACAACAATACCAACCGCCCCAAGGGCGAAATCCTGACCCTGCCCGACAGGCCGGACATTGATGTGCCGATGACCTCCCGCGCACCTGCCGCCCGGCCCAAGCTGGAGGGCGGGCGCATCTTTCGCATGGCCACCACGTTCAAGCCTGCGGGCGATCAGCCGACCGCCATCGCGGAGCTGGTCGGTGGTGTGAACGAGGGCGAGCGCGATCAGGTTCTGCTGGGCGCGACCGGCACCGGCAAGACCTTCACCATGGCCAAGATCATCGAAGAGACGCAGCGCCCCGCGATCATCCTCGCCCCCAACAAGACCCTCGCGGCGCAGCTCTACGGCGAGTTCAAGGGGTTCTTCCCCGACAATGCGGTCGAATACTTCGTCAGCTACTACGACTATTATCAGCCCGAAGCCTACGTCGCCCGCTCCGACACCTTCATCGAGAAGGAATCGCAGATCAACGAACAGATCGACCGAATGCGCCACTCGGCCACCCGCGCGCTTCTGGAACGCGACGACGTGATCATCGTCGCCTCGGTCTCGTGCATTTACGGCATCGGGTCGGTCGAAACCTACGGTGCCATGACGCAAGACCTGATTGCCGGCAACGATTACGATCAGCGCAAGGTCATGGCCGACCTGGTGGCGCAGCAATACCGCCGCAACGACGTGGCCTTCGTGCGCGGCAGCTTCCGCGTGCGCGGCGACTCGGTCGAGGTCTGGCCCGCCCACCTCGACGACCGCGCCTGGCGGTTGTCATTCTTCGGCAACGAGCTGGAGTCGATCACCGAATTCGATCCGCTGACCGGCGAAAAGACCGGCACGTTTGACAAGATCCGCATATACGCCAACAGCCATTACGTCACGCCGCGTCCGACGATGCAGCAGGCCATCAAGGGCATCAAACAGGAATTACACGTTCGCCTGAAACAACTGGTGGATGATGGCAAGTTGCTTGAAGCTCAACGGCTTGAACAACGCACCAACTTCGATCTCGAAATGCTTGAGGCGACGGGCGTCTGCAACGGGATCGAGAACTATTCCCGCTATCTGACCGGCCGCGCCCCGGGCGAGCCGCCTCCCACGCTGTTTGAATACATCCCCGACAACGCCATCGTCTTCGCCGACGAGAGCCACGTCTCCGTGCCGCAGATCGGCGGCATGTATCGGGGTGACTTCCGGCGCAAGATGACGCTGGCCGAACACGGGTTCCGCCTGCCGTCCTGCATGGACAACCGACCGCTGAAGTTCGAGGAATGGGACGCCATGCGTCCGCAATCCGTCTTCGTCTCCGCCACCCCGGCGGCATGGGAGCTGGAGCAGACCGGCGGCGTCTTCACAGAACAGGTGATCCGTCCCACCGGCCTTCTGGACCCGGAAATCGAAATCCGCCCGGTTGGCACGCAGGTCGACGATCTGCTGGACGAAATTCGTCTTGTGACCGCCGACGGAATGCGCACGCTGGTCACCACGCTGACCAAGCGTATGGCCGAGGATCTGACCGAATACCTGCACGAACAGGGCATCAAGGTCCGCTACATGCACTCCGATATCGACACGCTGGAACGCATCGAAATCCTGCGTGACCTGCGGCTGGGGGCCTTCGACGTGCTGATCGGCATCAACCTGCTGCGCGAGGGGCTGGATATCCCCGAATGTGGCCTCGTCGCCATCCTCGACGCCGACAAGGAGGGCTTCCTGCGCTCCGAGACGTCGCTGGTGCAGACCGTCGGGCGCGCCGCACGCAACGAAAAGGGTCGCGTCATCATGTATGCCGACCGCGTGACAGGGTCGATGGAGCGCGCCATAGGCGAAACCAACCGCCGCCGGGCCCGGCAAATGGCCTATAACGTGGAACACGGCATCACGCCCGAGACCGTGAAGAAGAACGTCGAGGATATTCTGGCCGGTCTCTATCAGGGCGACGTCGACATGAACCGGGTCACCGCCAGGATCGACAAGCCGCTGGCGGGCGCGAACCTGATGGCCCATCTCGACGGGTTGCGCGACCAGATGCGCAAGGCCGCCGAGAATCTGGAGTTCGAGGAGGCCGCGCGTCTGCGAGACGAGGTCAAGCGGCTGGAAACGGTGGACCTGATGGTCTCGAACGATCCGCTGACGCGGCAATCGGCGGTGGAACAGGCCGTCGAAGACGCGCGCAAGGCCGAAGGCCGGTCAACGGCCGGGCGTCCGGGACAGAGGGGCGGGAATGTGCAGCGGCGGAAGAAGCGGTAATCACTCTTATGCCGGTCGCGGCAGCTCATGGGACTGCGGGCAATGGATCAGACTATTTCCTGTCTGGTTGATATCCGGAAACCTGGCTTTCCGAAGGCTGGTACTCAGATCAACCAAGTGCCAGCCTCGCTCTACCTGTACAAAGTCTGTCCCTTACTTTCGGCCACTAACCGCCCGCACCAAACCCACGACGACTGCCGCGCCGATGGCCCCCACGATCACCACCAGCAGCACACCGCCCGCCGCCAATACCGTGATGCCCAGCGCCGCCAGCAGGAACGGCGTCGCAATTGCGGCGAGCGCGCCGATCAGGGCGTAGAGCGCCACGCTCCGGCCCGTCAGCTTGCCCGCGACCGCGCCGACGACGAGGCCGATAAGCGCCAGCAGCACGAAGACGACTGTGCCGAGGCCTTGCAGAAACTCTTCCATGTAATCTCTCCCTGTATGTCCCGCGCCCAACTCCGCGCAGCTTCGCACCGTTCCGCGCCCCATTCACCCTTTTCGTGCGATCCGATACGGGTGATCCATATCCGACGCGGGTCACCCGTGGATCACCCCTGAAATCTCAGGGTTGATCGGGTTTATCCTGAACCTCCACATCCACATCTAGATTGGGCTGGATGACGTCCAGAACCTGCGTCGCCCAATCACCTATGACCGGTATGAAATTGATCTGGGCCAGCGACCAGACCAGCACCGACAGCACCACTGTGGCCCCCAGAACCGAACCCAGGCCGAACGCCAGACCGCGATAAAGTTGAAACAGGATCAGCCGCGGCACCGAGTTGTGAATCTGAATGAAGCGGTGGCGATTCAGGCGGGCCAATTCACGGCGCAGGCTGGCGACTTCTTCCTGGAGAGCGTTCTGATCCATCCCGAAACCCTATTGAGCGCGCGCGGCACTCACAAGATGCCGCGCAATGCCTGATATGACGCCGCCGTCGCGGCATTGGCCAGGTTCAGCGAGCGGATGTGCGGCGACCGCATCGGCAGCTTGACCAGACGATCTTCATGTCCGGAAAGCTCTGCCTTGCCCAGACCGAGGGTTTCCTGTCCGAAGACAAGATGGAAGTCCGGTGTATAATCAACGTCATAAAAGCTGCGCGCGCCAAACTCCTCGAACAGGAACATGGCCTCCGGGCGCGGCGCACGGCGGATCAGGAAGTCGTCCCAGCTGTCGTATTCACACAGATGAACGTGTTTCCAGTAATCCAGCCCCGCGCGACGCACATTGCGGTCCGTGATCTCGAATCCATAGGGGCGGATCAGGCACAGATCCAGGTCCAGCGCCACGCAGGTTCGCCCGACCGATCCGGTGTTGCCCGCGATTTCCGGGCGCACAAGCACGATTGCAGGTCGCGATGCCGTCACTGGTGAACCATTGCCCAGCGTTCGATCAGGTCGAATTGCAGCGACCGCGACCGGCGGCTCCAGGCGGACCCGCCCGCCGGACGATCCCGCTGATCGATCGACAGACCAGCGCGGCGGTCGATATCCGCGCAGAATGTCGCAAAGGCCAGTTGGCGGCCGGACCGGGCATTGAAGTAACCGGCCAGTCCCGACACGAAATTCAGGGAACCTGTCTTTGCCCGCACCGGCTGACGCGGCGGACCATCCAGCGTCAACTCCTTCATCAACGGCTGCAACCGCGCCTGCGCGCCTGGCGCAGTCAGCAGTTGCACCATGTCGGACGCCGAAATCCGTGTGGTACCGTTCAAGCCCGAATGATCGTCGAAATCCGGGCGGCGGGCCCTCGTGCGCTGCATCACCCAGTCGGACATCGTATCCGCCGATGCGCCCAGGTTGCGGGGCGGACCCGCATTGCGCGCGGTGGCGGTCAGGCCCAGAACCTCAGCAACGAGGTTGGTGGAGAATCGCAGCAGGGAGTTCACGATCCGATCCAGAGACGCGCTTTGGGTCAGGCCAATAACCGTGCCCTGCCCGCCACCGCGTTGCGCGGCGGGCACGACGATCCCGTTCGTGCGCAACATCGTGCGAAGCACATCCCCGGCATAAAGGTCGGGGTTGCGGACCGGCAGCCAGCGCGATCCTGTATTGCCCAATTGCCCGCGCGCAACCGACCAGACGTCGACATCGCCCACACGGTCATAGGTATAGACCGGCAGCGACCGGTCCACGACGCGCATGGTCGACGTGTTAACGGCGGGGCGGAATCGCTCGGTCCGTCCGGCCATCGCGGTGGTGTAGGAGCTGCCCGTGCGGGTCCACGAAAAATGCACCCGGTTGAAATTGAGGTTCAGGCCGCCGATCGCGGGGTTATAGCCGACCGTATCGGACTGGGTCCGGTCGATGCGGTCGATGGACGGCAGGGCCGAGCTGTCAACCAGAAGTCTGCCGGTCACTTCACGCACGCCAGCAGCCTTCGCCTGCGCGGCCAGGTCATACAGCCCGTCGCTATCGAGCGACGGGTCGCCACCGCCCACCAGAACCAGATCGCCGTTCAGCCGACCGTTTCTGATCGGACCGGTCGCGATCAACCGCGTCTCGAACCGGAACCCTGCGCCCAGCGTCTCGAGCGCGTAAAGGGAGGTCGCTGCCTTGGCAACGGACGCGGGCGGCAACGGACGCAGCGGATTGTAGGTTTCCAGGACCTCACCCGAGTTTGCATCGGACAGGACGAATCCGACCTTGCCGCCCAGCCCCGCCTCCTCGACCAGACGGTCGGCACCGGGAGCGGACCGGATCAGGGCGTCTGCCGGTCTGGCAGCCGGGCGCGAAGAGTAATCCGGTGCATTCGCGCAGGCCGGAAGCGCCACAGTCGTCAGCGCACCCGT
>Ga0209634_1000100_pt1 | contig 70739 bp, 64 predicted proteins | sample LinPmetageLP40_FD_184043 | JGI IMG/M metagenome (GOLD analysis project Ga0209634, IMG submission 184043) | Marine viral communities from the Pacific Ocean - LP-40 (SPAdes) (version 2) | ecosystem: Environmental > Aquatic > Marine > Oceanic | place: Pacific Ocean | collected 2010-08-26
TCTAAGCGCTTCAGCCGTCAGAATCTCGAAGTCGGGGATGCCGCGGGTGATGTAGGCTGCCTGCTCGACCTTGGTGCTGGTGCGCTCCGCCCGCCGGGCCGCGCCACCGCCGCCCCGCCGTCCCCTTGCCGCTTCCGCCATGACAAACCCCTTCGGTTCCTTATCCTGAGCCGACTGCTACCCCGCGCCATGCCGCCCTCACCCACCGTTTGCGTCCCGGCGGGGCCAAAGGCGACATCGCCTAATAGCGGGGTCCAATACTTGCCCCCCGCCCGGCCCCGGCGTAAGCCGCGCGGCATGGATATGCCCGATCATCAACGCCTTCTCATCGTGGACTTCGGATCGCAGGTTACGCAGCTTATCGCGCGGCGTCTGCGGGAACTGAACGTCTACTGCGAAATCCACCCGTTTCAGAACGTGACGCCCGACTTTCTGCGCGACTTCGCCCCCAGGGCGGTGATCCTGTCGGGCGGTCCGGCCAGCGTGCCCGACGCGGATAGCCCCCGTCCGCCTGCGGAAGTCTTCGACCTAGGCGTGCCGGTTCTGGGTATTTGCTACGGCCAACAGGTGATGATGCAGATGCTGGGCGGCCTGGTCACCCGCGGCGAGGGCACGGCGGAGTTCGGGCGCGCTTTTGTCACTCCATCACAACCGCTGGATCTGCTGCAAGGCTGGTTCGACGGCCCCGAATCGACGGGCCGCGAACAGGTCTGGATGTCACACGGCGATCACGTCAGCCGCCTTGCGGACGGCTTCGAGGTTTATGCCACCTCGTCCGGCGCACCCTTCGCCGTGGTCGCCGACACCGACCGCCATTTTTACGGCATGCAGTTCCATCCCGAAGTTCACCACACCCCCAAGGGCGCCAAGCTCTACGAGAATTTCGTAAGGCTGGCCGGGTTCACCGGCGACTGGACGATGGCCGGGTATCGCGAGCAGGCCATAACGGCGATCCGCGAACAGGTCGGGACTGACAAGGTAATCTGCGCCCTGTCCGGCGGCGTCGATTCTTCGGTCGCAGCGGTCCTGTTGCACGAAGCGATCGGCGATCAACTGACCTGCGTCTTCGTCGACCACGGGCTTTTGCGGCAGGGTGAAGGCGAGGAAGTCGCGAAGATGTTTCGCGACAATTATAACCTTCCCCTGGTCCACGCCAATGAAGAGGAGCTGTTTCTGGGTCAGCTCGACGGTGTGTCCGACCCCGAAACCAAACGCAAGATCATCGGTAAGCTGTTTATCGACGTCTTCCAGAAGCATGCCGACGCAATCGAAGGCGTCAAGTTTCTGGCACAGGGCACCCTTTACCCCGATGTCATCGAATCGGTCAGCTTTTCCGGCGGCCCGTCGGTCACCATCAAATCGCATCACAACGTCGGCGGGCTGCCCGAAAAGATGGGCCTGAAACTGGTCGAACCCCTGCGCGAACTGTTCAAGGACGAGGTGCGCGCCCTGGGTCGCGAACTTGGTTTGCCGCCCAGTTTCATTGGTCGCCACCCCTTCCCCGGCCCCGGTCTGGCCATTCGGTGTCCAGGTGAAATCACCCGCGAAAAGCTGGCGATCCTGCGCCGCGCCGATGCCGTCTACATCGATCAAATCCGCAAGCACGGTCTGTATGACGATATCTGGCAAGCCTTCGTGGCGATCCTGCCGGTCCGCACGGTCGGCGTCATGGGCGACGGGCGCACATATGATTTCGCCTGCGCCCTGCGGGCCGTCACCTCGGTCGATGGCATGACCGCCGATTACTATCCGTTCACCCATGACTTCCTGGGTGAAACCGCGACCCGCATCATCAACGAGGTGCCGGGCATCAATCGAGTGACCTACGACATCACGTCCAAGCCGCCGGGTACTATCGAGTGGGAATGATTTTGCCTACGCGAGGGTATCCGATTTCTCTCTGCAGTGCGAACTAAGTCGCTGATATAAAACAATACAGCACACGAGATGCTTCACTATCTATCGGTGGGCTATCGAATGTTATGACGGTATACCTGACGGTATGCGGGATTTCAAAATCTGTCGAAATCTGATATACCGTCAGCACTTCGAATGCGATGACGGCAAAAATATCTTCATAACATACTGATTTACTGGATAAAATCTCGAGATAGGGTGTGAAATTCCAGCTGACGGTATATTTCCGTACTTTCGCTCGATAAACCCAGTTTTGGGAGAAAGTTATGCTGACAGATGCCGCCCTTAGATCCCTAAAACCAAAGAACAAAATGTATAAAATTTCGGACCGTGACGGTATGTACGTCACGGTCCAACCTTCGGGCACAATCGTGTTCCGCTTCGACTATCGTTTGAATGATCGCCGAGAGACGCTCACCCTTGGTCGATATGGCTCAGCGGGCCTATCTCTGGCCCGCGCTCGAGAGGCATTGATCGATGCGAAGCGTCTCATTGCCGAAGGTCGTTCGCCCGCGCAGGAGAAGCAACGCGAGAAGCGTCGCCTGAAAGAAGCGAAGAGCTTCGGTGAGTTTGGAGAACGTTGGCTAAAAGAAGCCAAGATGGCGGACAGTACGCGCGCCATGCGGCGTTCCGTGTTCGAGCGGGATATTCTTCCAACGTTCCGAAATCGATTGCTGTCGGAGATCAGTGCAGATGACCTGCGAATGAGGTGCGCAACAGTAAAAGATCGCGGCGCACCAGCGACCGCCATCCATGTTCGGGACATCGTGAAACTTATCTACGCATTCGCGATCCTTCACGGAGAGAAAGTCGCAAATCCTGCCGATGAAGTAGGGCCATCGTCCATAGCCACGTTCGTTCCGAGAGATCGGTCGTTATCGCCGTCGGAGATACGGATCATGCTGAACCAGCTTGAACATGTCGCGACCCTTCCGACCATTCGTCTCGGCGTCAAAATGTTCCTGTTGACCATGGTGCGTAAAAGCGAGCTTCAAGACGCAACCTGGGATGAAATCGATTTTGAGAATGCGGTTTGGTCCATACCAAAAGAGAGGATGAAGCGATCCAAGCCGCATAATATCTACTTGGCACAGCAAACTATTGATATCCTGATCGCGCTGAAGACCTGCGCAGGCAATTCCAGATATCTGCTTCCTTCACGTTATGACGCGGATGCCCCAATGTCGCGGGCGACATTCAACCGCGTAACAAAAGCTGTCATCGTAAGAGCACAAAAGGAGGGCCTACCTCTGGAACACTTCACCGTTCACGACTTGCGCCGCACCGGTTCGACGCTGTTGAACGAGTTAGGGTTCAATGGTGATTGGATTGAAAAATGCCTTGCACATGAGGATGGTCGGTCGTCGCGCGGCATATACAATAAGGCCGAATACGAGCATCAACGCCGCCATATGATGCAGGAATGGGCCAATCTCGTTGATGCTTGGGTGTCTGGCCAAAGGTATCAACCTACGCTTTATCCGCCAGCGATGGACCTCCTCGCCCCCGAGCCGACAATTTGACCGGGCGGGCTTTACGCAACCGTACGTCCGGTATAGGGGCTCGCTTATCTGTTTTAGCGTCCGATATCCTACGGCGCTCGTCCAGCCATGCCTCTACCTCGACTTGGTCCCAGACCACGCACCTGGCTGACAATCGAAACCGTTTCGGGAATTCTCCACGTCTTTCGAGTTCATAGATGGTGGTGTCAGCCAACGGTACCATCTCGCGAAGCTGATGACGCCTAATTGTTCTTCTCACTGGTTGCAATTTTTCGCGTGGCATAAAGCGTCCTTTCGAATCTCACATATAGTTCCTGATAGAGACCGAAAGCCTTGGTTGAATGGAAGCCCTTGCCCAGCGGCTAACGGTAGTCGGACATTGTGGCGTGTAAATCGGATAGAGCAGCAGAACTTGGTTGCGGGAGGGCGCTCAAATCTCAACTTGCAAACGAAAGACGGCCACCCGGTTGGGGCGGCCGATCTTCGAGAACTTGCATCGCAAGTTGAGATGGTTGCGGGGGCTCGCTCAAATCTCAAACTGCTCTTTCAGGCGGCAGCGTAGGGTTCGGTTCAATAGCATGAATTTATTTCGTGTTTTTGCTCTCAACTTTACAGCTGAGTTGCGACACCAGCGCCTTATCGCCACGCCCGCAATGCGGGACCGAGCTGGCGCTAGGAGACAAAAGCGCATCTTGAGCGCGCCGCGCCGCAGGATACTGTAAAGATGCCGCGAGAGTTAAGAATGGTAGCAGAACAACAAGGGATTTTTAGAGTGTTGAATTGGGATACCGGCGACAGGGTAGTCGATTGTATACTTCAGAAATTGGAAGGCTTAAGCACTTGGCACTTGGACAGCGACGCTGCGAGCACCGATCAGCTGCTGTCTGGGCTTATCCATATTCAAGAAATGCTCCCACGCGCAGTAGCGCTGCATTTCATTCTGCCCAACCTCTTCGTAGGCAGTGCGCATTTTGACCGAGGGACGGATTATCGCAGAAAACTGGTCTTTAACATAACCGACGCGCTGAAACGGGGCCTAGATGCCGCCGCTGATGATCAAAACCTCAAACGTGAAAATGAGACTAATTTTAGCGACCGCCCGCTCAGCCGCGGAGAGGAAATTCTCCATGCAGTGAAGCTTTTCAGCGATAATCGAAGCAAATCATCCTTGTCACGACTGCAACTGGCGGTTAGCCCAACGCGCCTCCAATCACGTGTGAAGACAATTGAAATGCTCATGACTCGGAAGCGAACCTATGGAAATCAATCCCCCGAGCTTGCGATGCTCGGAGAGCTTCACAGACTCGAATTCGAGGCCGAGGGCTACCATGGGGAGAAAGCATAGCTCTGCTGCAAACTGGCTTTCGCCTCAAATATGCAAGCCAGCGTTGTTATCAGAATAGAGAATTTTGGCGCGGTCAACGCCGCCAACCGGCATCAAGGCACCCCAAGGGTAAGCTGGGCTTTTTCCGCGCTGATATTGATAGACAACGAGTTCGGGTAAATTCCGTTTGTCGTAGCGTCGGCCGAACGTGAAAACGACGCTGTTGGGCGCCGCCATGACTAGATGGATACGTTTCACTCCTCGTCCGCTCAGTTGTTTGACAATCTCCAGAAATTCCTGCGCCAACCGATTTTGTTTCTGTTCGGACCAGTGTGCGTCAGAAGACATCCCGTCCAGTTCCAGCCTGACAATGGGAAGATCGAAAGTGGTCGACAGATCCGCGTCATCAACAGGATAAGAGAAGGCGAGCGCCACAACAACTTCAGTGGCGTCTGTAGCAACTTCAATGTCGCTCGATTGGAACACATTACCGTCGTCTTCGCCATCAATGCCGCGCCATGATTCTAGCGCCCTGTCCCAGTCATAGGTTCTAATGTTGCCTTCATCGTCCAGGAGGACACCGGTCAGGAATGTGTAAGGAACAGAGGTCAGGCCGCCGTAGATCGTCGTCAATTCGCTTCGGTCGACATTCTTTCGATGCTGCAGCACTGAACGATGCGCCACGGCGATATCATCGATTGCGCGTTCGGGCTCGATGACCGTGCCATCCATCCTGTTTCGCAAATCGAGTAAGATAGGTATCACCTGACCTTCATGCTGAGCGGACACAGCTTTGTCGAGTGGTGAACCGTCATCGTCACGCAGTCCCCGTCCTTCGATAACGATGACGCGCTTTTTGGTCCTGCTCTTGGCGTCCGCAATGAAACGAGCAATGGCAAGCCCGAGCGCGACCAGAATAACCACCGAACATATGCTGAGGATCCAGCCATCGACCGCATTAATGGCACGCTGCGCGCTCAGGTATCCCTCTGGAACAGATCCGATGATAAGACGGAGAAGTTCAGCAATGAGCGGCACCCCGCCATAAATTGCTGCAAGGAGACCAATGGCAGATGTCAGAAGAAACCGTTCAATGGCGGTAACACGGAACCACCAATCCGTAGCTCTGCGTACAAAATTCTCGAATAGCCGTTTCATCATGTCAAACTTTTCCTGCGATCATCGCCGACCTTCTCTCGTGCACCACGTCAACGACCATTGGCGCATGGTCCCTTACGAAGAGGTGCGCGCCGCATTCGAAGCGCCAGCACCACCTCAACCGCGCTATGAACAATACCGCGAAATCGACACCGCCGGAATCATCAACCAAATCTTGCATGGAGCGAACATCCTGCAAGCTGGGATGAACATCAAAACTTGGATGAGTGTGCCATTCCCCCAGATAGTTGAATCGGCGATAGTCGGCCCCAGTGCTGTCGAAAAATGCTGACAGTGCCTCGTCATGTTGATCGGCATCGCGGAGGAATTGTGCGCTTGTTCCGCTCCTCGCATCGACTGAGAAATCAACGATCCGGAATTGCTGGTCTCCAATCTCTTCGCCCATGATCATCCCACCGATTTCGCGGCGCGCGGCGCGGACCATGTGGCGGCGCATTTTGCGCACGACATCATTCGGCAGTAGGAGTTGCATCCGTATCCTCCTTGGGAGGAAGGTGTTCTATCAGTAGTTTGAAAAGTTTCTCCGGTTCCAATTCGTCGCCAACTTCGCCCCAAACGCCATCAGGTTGGAGATCGATCGGGCGGGTATCGAACGGCTGTTCGAACAGCCAAAACGACGTGAACCCAATGACATATGCCGACATCGGAAAAATACTGGCATCTGGCCGCGCCAGAATATCGGTCGCAAAGCGCGTGGCGTGAGATGCGATGATGGCAACTTCTGCATCATCGGCTATCAGTGGTTCTCCATCCTCAGCTTGACCATCGTAGCGACCCGCACCTTCTGATCTAATCCATTCAACACCTTGGTCGTTGCACCAGACCTCGATCTGACCTCTCGCCGACAATGGTATCGGATCAAGGTCGGGCCTCGCGCGGGCAACTAGGCCTCCGATGCCGCCGGCGAATACTTCGGCCCAAACCATTGGTCTTTTCTGCCGTGTGGAGACTGATGCGATCAAATTGAATGCGGCTGGCTCGGCAGTGGCATCAATGAGCAAATCGCATTCGCCGAGCGCTTCCAATGCGCCAGCCATCGATTGTGCGCTCTCCTGACCACCAATGGTCATACGCAAGGCTTTCACATCAGCGATGGGATTGAGCTTGAGCAATCGATCGCGCAGTGCATGCGATTTGTGAGCACCCGTCTCGCTCAGGTCCAACTCATTGCGTACAACGTTGCCGGGAAAGAAAATGTCTTCGTCTATCAACAGGAAGTTGCCCACGCCAGAGCGGCACAGGCTGGCAGCGATCTTTGATCCCACCGAACCGCAACCGACAATACCAACCTTCTTTTCTGCGAGACTGCTAAATCCATCAGGTAGACGCTGACGGTCAGCTGGGACGCATACGGTTTTGTAAGTCATAAGCTTGCGATCTGCGGCCTCACCGTAGATCCAGAACAGCTCCCAATTGTCCCCATCACCCATCAGGAGATGCATGGAATCGTCGCTGTCGAACAGGATCTTAATCAAGTCATCAAGCTTGACACCTTCTAGCAACGCCCTCAAATTTTCCGGTGCGATATTGCCTTGCAGGCCGACCCCGGGCACGCGCACTGCATATCCTGTATCGTCCGTTCCACCCTTGGGCAAAATCAAATCGCTGGTCCACACAGGAGCGTCTTTGGCACCGACATAATTGATAGAGGAGATGAACGTCGAGGCCGCTCTGCGATCGCGGAGCGCCAACGCCTCGTGAGTGTATTCTGTCAAGCCATTTACCGATTTGATGTCGGTCTCGGTCATCAGGAACCGGCATAGCTTCGAACGCAGATCACGTCCCAACGACGCTACATGCGCTGAGCGCGCATGAACGACCTCGCCGCCCTCTGACCGCTCTTCCGCTATGAGTCTTTGGCAGCTTGCAACCATATCCGACCCGGTGACCGTTGGATGCCAATTGTCCGGTCGGTGTTCGAGGCACAGCTCTCCATCAGAACCATATTGATGGTGCGATATGCGTGATCGGTCCTCGGTGTAGACCATTGGCGGTGCATCCGGAAACACGCTCGGAAAGATCATCTGGAATGCAAGCTCTTCGCCACCATGCGTAATCTGGAAGTCTACACACATGGCAAGATCGGTATTGGCTTGCCACTTACCGACCCGCAGCCAGTCAACACTGCCTTCAAGTTCCGCGAGGGCAGCTTTCTCCGAGGAAAGCCGCGTACTTCGATAAAGCCACCAGGTCATGCAAACCCGTCAGGCTTCTTTGGGGTGCGTGGCGCATTGGCAAAAGACACACTTGGCGCTGCGGCCGCCGATGCAGCTGTTGCAGCACCTAGCAATCCTGACCCACTGGAACCCGAAGGTTGCGACGCATCGTTGCTCGCCTGATCGGTGACATCTTGGCCCATTCGGCTTGCCAGCACACTTGACATACGCCGGTGCTCGACAAGGCGTCCAGCGGTTGCAAAATCTTCGCGAGCCTGAGTAAGCCACGCGTAGAATGCAGCTGAGCGCTCGGGATAATCTTCCCACTTATCTGCAAAATTCTCGAGCGCATCGGTTGGATTTCTAATTATGTATTTTTGACCATCATGCTCGATTGCGTCTTCCATCCGGCTCAAGATTGACAGCAGGGCATAGCCAATTGTTTCCTCTCCGGCGTAGGCGTGGGCTGCCAGCGAAGAAATAATGATCGAGATCGGTTTGTTGGTAGGATCTTCGGCAAACATCGTGTCACGATGACGCTTGAGGATCATGATTGCAGATTGAAGTGGGGTCCGCACTCGGTACGTCGGTATATCTTCGACACTGGCGGTCACGCCTTCAGCGCGCATCTCGTTGAGAATCTGTTCGCGTCGGCGGATGAAGACCTCGCCCATGCGAGACTTGAACCATTCCGCGTATCCACGTGGATTGGAACGTGGCCAATCGTCCGTGATCACGTAGTATTCTGGAACCTCATTATCAGTAATTGCAATAGCAGTCTCTGCAAACTGGGCGTCGAAATTGCGTGCTTCCAGCAAGCGTCTCTGCTCGTTTCCATTCGGGATGCTTGGCACGATGTCCATGTGAAACTGAGCGCCATCGGCATATTCGAGACGCCAGCAGCGGCGACCCTCGTGCACCTCCTTTGTGATGCCTTTGCTTTTGCGATAAAGCTTGATTTCTTCACCCAATAGCTCTTTTAGCGCGGCCTGTGATAGGTCAGACTTGTCCAGTTTGGTCAAAGCGCAGGCGCAATCGACATCGTATTCCTCATCATCGGACTGTGGCTTGATCACAGTGCCGAGCCTAAATGAGCCTTGTACAAAGACGTCCGGGTCATAGGCGCTCACGCTGGACTCGTCGCGGTGCAGCCAATCACCAAGTGATTTGTAGCTCTTTTCGGCCTGCTCATAGCGTGATCGCGGGATTTCTAACGCTTTTGCTAATGCCTCAAGGTAGGACTCTGCTTGCTTAGTAATGGCAATCATTTGAGGCATTTTCCTGTTTTGTTCTTCAAGATCATATGTACAGCTATCCCAAAATTGTCAACGCGACAGCACAGTATCTATGAGATCGCAGTCGGTAGGTCGAACAGCACGCCAACTACGGATCTTAGACTGCTCAGCCGCTTAAAGTCCGTCCCCTCTTCCAAGCTGAGAATTTCTGATGTTGTGGTGAGACTGGAATTCGCGCTCTCCAAAACAATGAAATTTCCATGCAAACGCAGGCGCTTGAAATAGACCCCAGCATCCTCGTCGACCGCGATGATGAGTTCACCGCTGAGCCGCTTCAATGTGGTCACATCCAGCGGCTCCTCAACTGTCATGACATACTGGCCATCAAGCGCGACAGGCTCCATGCTTCGCCCTTTGACCTTAAAGAGCTTTGCTCCTTTCACCCGAGTCTCAATCATGGCAAAGTCATCTACACCGCTCACCTCATTGCCATCGATCTGCGGCGGCTGGGCGGACTGTGACATGTAGAGGGTTCCGACGATTTTCCTCGGACTAATTTTGCTCTTAAGCGCAATTACCGGATCTGGCAGCGCATAGGGATCCGTTGCTTGTGCCGTGAGTATGACGACGTCGGTATGATCTTCCGTCTCATTTAGCCGCCGAGCGTACAGCTTGTCGCCCAACGCGGTCACTGTAAGATTGCGTGAGCGCGGCTCACCGAAATCCTGAACTAGAATAATGTCGCCAATGTTGGCCACAGGGTCGAGCGTGCCCGCATTTAAGCGGTAAGCACTGTGTTTGAACAATGAGATGGGCACCGCGTCGTCCCACTCTTCAATCTCAATCTGGCCACTACCGACCAGCCCGTCAGATTCCGCCGCTGCCGCGACACCGGTTGATGTGAACGCCAATGCTTTGATTTTTTCCGTGTGCCCATCAGGAAATGAAATTACATTGTCTTCCCAGGCGAACAGGCGGGAAACTCCGCCGTACGCATCGAAATCCGCGGCCAAACGAAAAGCATTTACGAAAGCGGTTTGAAGTTTCTCTTTCCAGTATTTCTGAACATCCTCTGCTTGGGCGTACCCAATCGTTCCATCATATGTATGGTGACTGGCATTTATGATCTTGATTACAGGTGCGCTCTGCTCGTTGAGCAGCTTGATGAGTTTCTGAAACGCTGATCGATCATAGGGCGCGATGTCGTCCGACTTCAACTTGGAGAGCAATTCACAGAGCTTCCCGAGGGTGTCACCACTTATTTCATATGACTCCGGTCGCAGCATGATTTTGAGCAGATCCTCGCAATAAATGCGGACAGCCAACACATATCGGTATCCTTCTTCGTCGTCTTGATCGAGGCTCGCTTTGCTAAACTGGCGATCTAGAAATGTACCATTGACGACATGTGCTACCTTAGATGTGGATGTCGGACCTGCCATCTTCCCTTCCTGGCCATCCAGTTCGCATGTCTCACAGACAATGTCATAGAACTGCCGTTCATGGGTTGCGAGAAATAGCTGCATGCCATTTGGATCTGTCGGATTCATGTTGGCGATACCAACAATTTTCGCTGCCCATTTGCGTTTGTTTTTCGGATCAAATGTGGTTTGCGGATCATCCAAAACCATAAGTGGAAAAATGTTTGCGCCAGCGTCAGCGATCGATTGTTCCCGCAATCCAAAAATGAAGGCCCACAGCAATGCCCGCAGCCACGATGAGTTAGCAACCAGGGCGGCATCGATCTGCATACCGTCAGCGAAACCGCCTTCGACTGTTACACCTTTCTTTGCCATGGCCGTATCTCGGAATGAGAGCCGATCTTTCAGGCGAATATCCCCTAGGATCGTGGCAACACGATCCTTCAAGGTCACGACGGTGCGATGAGTCTCGCTATCAACTAGTTGTTGAAGTTTCTTAAGTGGCTCCAAAGCAGCCACGATTTTGATACGAGTTTGTTGAACAGATTGAATCACTGCCCAAGACTCCGCAGCTTTTTTAGCGGCAGTCATTTGCTTTGCGATTTTGTCCAACGGGTCTGACCCTGCGATGGCATCTTCTAGAGTCTGCAGTTTTCCCTCAATACAATCGCTGGGCCACCCATTTTCATCGTCTTTCTCTCCGATCAGGCCTTTCCAGGCTGTTACAAACTCGATCCGATTGGCTGCCCACCATGCAGTCAGTGATGAAACGCGCGACATGTTTGCCAACAATATCTGAAGGCTTTCAACTTCAGCAATTTCGCTTGGCGGGTTGGTTTCCATTATATGTGTAAAGGCTGGCAGATCTTTAGACGTTTTGTCGGCGTGCACTTTTACGAAGTCAGCAATACCCGTGAGAACATCAGAAAATGGGGTTCCTTCGCTAAAGCGCGCTTTCACCGCAGAAGCGAATACCGTGGCAGGGTCCATGTCAGACAGAGTAGCGAAGTGTGGCTCGAGGGCGGAAGGTACTACCGCCTTGACGGTCTTTTCTATGTCATGGCACGCGTCAGCGATCGCTCTTTCAGCATGCTCGGCGTCACTCTTAAGATCGGCCAGTTCAGCGGCCAACGCCAATTGTTCGTCCGAGGACAATTTGGTTTCGCAAAGTGGGCAGTGCGCTTTTTCGCCTAGAAGATCTTCCGATACATAAAACCTTGACGCGAGAGCCTTCAATCGGAGTTTCTTGTCACTTTTCTGTTTTTCATGCCAAACAAGGGCTGTCGCAAGTGAAGCCTTTGCGGATTTTAATGCTTCACTGATATCAGAAAAACCGGATTCCCCTGCGAGTTTGAGCGCCGCCCATGTCTTAAAGAGTGGTACGCCGTTTACCCCCTCGCCGACATAAACCCGTGCTTTACTGACAGCGTCGTTCAGTCGCTTTCTGTCATCAGCATCACCAACATCAATATTTGCTGCTATCTCCGCCTTCAAAAGCGAGAGCGCAGTTCCAGCCTTGGTGGACGCGTCCTCCTCAATCGTCGTCAATTCTTCGATCAAGTTTGTATCATCGAGGCGATAGTCCTTGGTGAGATCGATGACGGTGTCTTTGGCTTGTTCGCGCGCCCTTTCTAGGCAGGTTTTGAAGTCGCGTTCAAATCCATCGATGCCGTTATCTTTTGCATATTTCAGAAAGCGCTTGGCTCCGTGCCCAAATCCCGCAGCACCGGCACCAATTGCCGCTAGTTGATCCAAGCCCGTCAGCATTTTCAAAGCTTGATAAAGGCTCTGACTTTTTGAACCGAACCCAATATGTCCGATACGGGCCGGCATTAGCAATCCAGTTTCAATCAACTGAGGCATGGCCAAAAGGCGCGCGTCAATGTCTTCGGTAACGACTGGGTCACCGTCGACCGGGCTTTCGACAGACCGTATCGCTGTTGCCAAATTTCCCGCGGGATCAGCAAATGTCAGTTTCCCCGAAACAGAGGCAGTTTTCTTCAAATCACCCGGATTCAACGGATAGGTGACCAGAGGCGGCCACGTACCGATTTTCTTTGCACCATCTGTGACCAGTTCGCGGAGACCGATATCCTTATGCGGGCCATCTTGCTCTCGGTTGCGGTATCCGGTCAGTGTCCAAAGGATGAGGCTGGCCAAAGACGTCTTACCTGACCCGTTGTAACCTTCGAGGCACCAGTTCTCGCCGTAGACCTCCAGTTCAAATGATGGACCGCCTGGTGTATTCAGCCCGCCAAATCCCGTTGCTTCAATGCGTACAAGCCGCCAAGGGCCGCTGAAGTTTGCATCTTGCGCTTCGGCCTTTTGATCGGCCGGGTCGCTTTCGTCATCATTCCATGCAGCAATTAGTCCATTAAAGAGAGACTCGTCCGCTGATGCGACATCATACGGATTTTGATCCGCGAGGAAGTTGAACAAGCGCCTTTGGCCAGGTTTATCGAGGTGAATGGTTCCGCCTTTGAAGGAGCCAGAGGCCTCCCATGTAAGCACTGTTCCGTTCGTGAGATTTGTGATGGCTTGCAATAGGGTAATTGTCATAGGTTAACTGCCAATTCGACTTGCGGCATGATAAATGAGGCGATGCTTTCGACCACATCGGACAGACTTCCAGGGTCAAGAGCAACGCCTGCAATGAAGACCTGCCATTGCTGCTGCCTCCGATCATCCGCTGCGAAAGTGGGCGTGAGCGCATCAGGCAAATACATAGGGATTGGAGTGCCGCGACGGACGAATGTTGCCGCAATGGCTTGCGGCAACCTGCCGTCTTCAAACGTGAACGACCGGCTCAAGATCCAAATGTCGTAATAGTCTTTTAGCCGGGTGTTGGCATGGCCGAGTGCGACCATCGCCTGAAACTTCTCTGCAATCACGGTCTCACGCGCGTAGCCGCGCAGTTTCGGTGCGGGCATTTCCAGCATCACCGGGAAGTCCAAGTCCTCTGCGCCTGGTTCCGTCGCATCACCAAACCCGATATCGACGGATACTGGTACTTGTGCACCGCCGATCTCGGCAATTGTGCGAATGCGCACGCCGCCATATTCGACCTCTTCGCGGATACGGTCGATGCGCGCAGCCTCAACGTCGAAATGTACGCCATCTTGATCGTCGATGGTAAGGATATCGCGGAAAAGGGCGAGCACTGCGTCAGGGTCCGGATCGCCATAGCCAAGCAGATCAAGGTCCTGCGTGCCTCGGAACGGCTCATCGAACCACGTCATCAAAAGCGTCGCACCCTTCAGGACGAAGCGATCTGCATATTGAGACCGGCTGAGTCGGTACAGCAACCGCTCAATTGCATAACGGTTGAGGATGAAATTAAACGTTTGCCCCTGCTCTTTAGCAATGGTCAGAAGCCGAGCGCGGACCGAAGCACCGATGTTTTTCATGTCCTTAACCATTGGCGGTCAGCGCCTCGAGATAGGGGCGGATCACCGTTGCCACGCCACCGCGTTCAGCATGACGTGCTATTTCGGCCGGTGTGGCTTTGCGCTTGCGGAGCGCCTCCTGAAGCCCTTCGAGCGCCACCGATTGACCGACCGTACGGCGATGGCGAAAGCAATCGGCGATCGTCTTTGCAACACCGAAAACTTTGACGGGGACCCCTTCAATGTGTTCGGTGAGAACGTCATCGCTGAGCAGCGCCTCGGTGAAGCGGACTGTCCGAATGGGCGGCGTATCTGTCTTGGGTTCCCAATCCTTCGTCCCGATTGCCATCCAGACAGCGCGCGGCAGCTGGTCCGTCAGGTCGTGGTAGGCGAGTGCGGAAACAAGGCAGACGACGCCCTTTGGAAGTTTCTTTGCGGCTTCCGCTAGGCTGTGATGGACATCAAGTAGAGCGTCGGGAAGCTGATACAGACCGCGCGCGAGACGGAGAACCTCGCCATCCTTCAGCATCCTGCCGATGGTCGCAGCGGTGATGCCGTTTGCTTTGAATTCGGACAGGCGGACAATCCCTCCCTGTTCGAGAAGGAGGCGTGCCTGTTCTCGCTGTCCACTGCCTTTTTTCATTGATACAAATCCATCTAAGTCAGAGCTTATGTTCCGAGGTTTCGTATCATTGTGCCGACAACAAAGAAAGCCTGTTCTGTCATCGAACTTGCTGTCAACTGGACGTGACCCCAGAACGTAAGGATTCGGTCGTCGGTATTGTAAAGGTCTGAAATCCGGAGAGGGGAAAGCCTTCCCCTACGGCCGAGCCTGTAGTCTCGTCCGACCCCTTCTGCGGGGAGACCCCGCAACGCCCCCTGAGAGTAAGAGGCCTGCGGCCGTTCCCGTGACGGGTTTGGAGGTCGAGAGAGAGGCTCCCGACCGCCCGTCTCAGGAGATTTCTCATGAATACCCAAATTATCGATGCCGGGCGTAACGCCAGTGGCGGTTACAAGGTTGATGTGTCACGCGGTGAAAACGTGGATCGCGTGTCATCGGAGTGGTTCTCGCGCCCCGATGATGAGCGATACCTGTCACTCGACGACCTCTTCGCCTCGGTGAAGGCGCGCGCTGCGCGGAGCCGGACGCGCACGGTGGAGAGTGCCGCGATCCGGGTCGAGGCGCATCGCGATGACCCCGAAAAACTGGGGTTGGTCCTACCCGGGGCCGACGAGCCCATCGCTCCAACCCATTGGAGCTTTGGACAATTGTCGAGCATTGTCGGCGCGCCAGCCGCCTATCTGCGCCAGCTGCCCGCACCGCTTGCAGGCATCAACCTGCAATATGGGCTGACCAACCACCGGGCAGAGCAGATCAAGACCATGGAGGTCGCGAACGGGCGCACGGAACTGCGTGCCGTCACCGGCCCCGACTATGGGCGCATCTACGACCACGAACTGGTCTCCGCCGTGCAGCGCATCGCGGGCAATGGCACTGGCGATACGCGGTGGAAGGTGCCGGGCGTGCTCGATTGGTCGACCGGCATCTACAACCCGCGTGTGGACGTGACCAAGGAAACAACAACGCTCTATGCCTCGGATCGTGATGTGTTCCTGTTCCTCGTCGATGACCTGAACCCGATTGAGGCGGGGATCCTGCCCGATGGTTCGCCAGACCTCTATTTCCGCGGCTTCTATTGCTGGAATTCGGAGGTCGGTGCTAAAACGCTGGGCATCGCCAGCTTCTACCTCCGTGCCGTCTGCCAGAACCGCAACCTCTGGGGCGTCGAGGATTTCCAGGAGATCAAAATCCGTCACTCCAAATATGCCGCGTCCCGTTTCGCGCATGAGGCCGCCCCGGCCCTCAAGAATTTCGCCAACTCATCGCCCGCGCCCTTCATCGACGGCATCCGCGCTGCGCGGGAGAAGATCGTCGCACGGACAGACGAGGACCGGTCGGACTTTCTGCGCAAGCGCGGGTTCTCCAAGGCTGCAGCGACGACGATCATCGATACCGTGCTGACCGAAGAAGGCCGTCCGCCCGAAAGCGTCTTTGATTTCGTGCAGGGCATCACGGCGGTCGCACGCACCAAACCCCAGCAAGACGCGCGGCTGGAGATGGAAACCCGCGCCAAGACACTTTTGGAAAGTGCCGCCTGAAACTCGTCGCACCCAAATCGCCCCGGTCCGCGTCTTCCCCAGAGGAAGAGGTGGGCCGGGTTTTTCGTGACGGGTTTGAAAGGTCGAGAGAGGTTCCCGACCGGCCCGTCGCGGAGAACTCCGATGACCAAGCAACAGAAAATCACGCTCAGCGCCTCGCGCGACATCCCCTTCAACAAGCTCCTGCTCAGCCAGTCCAACGTCCGTCACACCAAGGCGGGTGTGTCGATTGAGGAGCTGGCGGAAGACATCGCCCGGCGCACCCTTCTGGCCAGCCTGACGGTGCGGCCCGTGTTGGACGAGAACGGCGCGGAGACTGGCATGTTCGAAATCCCCGCAGGGGGGCGACGTTTCCGAGCGCTGGAACTTCTCGTCAAGCAGAAGCGCCTCAATCGCACAGCCCCCGTGCCCTGCATCATCCGCACGGATGGTCTCGCCGAGGAAGACAGCTTGGCGGAAAATATCCAGCGCGCACCGCTGCATCCGCTGGATCAGTTCCGCGCCTTCCAAGCGATGCGCGAAAAGGGCAAGAGCGAAGAGGAGATCGCAGCCGCCTTTTTCGTGTCCGCCAGCATCGTTAAACAGCGGCTCAAGCTCGCTGCCGTCGCACCGTCTTTGCTGGATGCCTATGCCGAGGAGGAATTGACACTCGACCAACTCATGGCTTTCACGGTCAATCCCGATCATGAACGGCAGGAGCAAGTCTGGGAGGCGCTGCAGCGGCACTATTCCAAACAGCCCTATGAAATCCGCCGCATGCTGACAGAAGGTGCCGTGCGCGCCTCGGATCGTCGTGCGCAATATGTCGGGCTGGACGCCTATGTGGACGCAGGGGGCGCGATTCTGCGCGATCTGTTCCAGACCGATGATGGCGGTTGGTTGCAGGATGCCGGACTGCTCGATCTGATGGTCGCCGAGAAACTGCGCGAAGACGCGGAGACCGTTCAGGCCGAAGGCTGGCACTGGGTCGAGGTGGATACCGACTTTCCCTATGGCCACACCTACGGCATGCGGCGCATGGCGGGTGAGGTCGAATCGATTACCGACGAGGAAGCGGTGACCTACGATGCGCTCAAGACGGAGTTCGAGAAACTTGAGGCAGATCATGCCGATGCCGACGAATTGCCAGACGAGGTCGATGCGCGGTTGGGCGAGATCGAGACGGCGATGGAGACGTTGCAGGATCGACCGGTCCGCTTCGAGGAGGACGAGTTGGCAATCGCCGGGGCCTTCGTCAGCATCGACAGTTCGGGGCGGCTGCGCGTCGAACGCGGCTATGTGCGTCCGGAAGACGAGCCGGCCCTTCCCTCTGAAGATCAACCTGACGCGGATACAGCCGATGCGGATGTTGATGACGCCGACATTGATCCTGAAACGGGAGCACCTCATGACGAGGGGGACGAAGACGACGGCATCAAACCGCTGTCTGACCGCCTCGTCACGGAACTGACAGCACATAGGACGCTGGCCCTGCGCGACGCACTTGCGGGCGATCCACATATCGCCTTCGTGGCAGCCCTGCATGTGCTGACGCTCAAGCTGTTCTACCGCTACGGCCTCAACAGCTGCATTGAGATCGACCCGCGCAGCGCCGCCTTCTCAGCACAAGCCCCAGGTCTTGCCGACACGGCGTCGGCCATGGGCATCGAAGCGCGGTCCGAGAACTGGGCCAAGCACCTGCCCAAGGCTCCAGAAGATCTCTGGGACGTGCTGATCGACTTCGATAGCGACAGCCGTCAGGCGCTGTTCGCCCATTGCGTGTCGTTGACGCTCAACGCGGTGCATGAGGCCTACAATCGCCGCCCTGGGGCACATGCTCATGCGGATGTTCTGGCGACGGCGCTGAACCTCGACATGGCGGCAGTCGGTTGGAAACCGACGGCGGAGGCCTACCTGTCGCGCGTGACCAAGGCGCAGATTCTCGAAGCGGTGCGGGAGGCCAAAGGAGACGATGCTGCTGACCGGATCGCAGGCCTGAAGAAACCCGAAATGGTGACTGCCGCCGAAGAGTTGCTGCATGGGACTGGCTGGCTGCCGGAACCGCTGCGCACGCAGGGTGATGATGCTATAGCATCTGAAGCGGATGACCCAGCAGCTGCCGAAACCCGCGCCGACAGCCCCATCGACGCAGCGGATATGCCTGATGCGGACGATACGCCTGAGGTCGAACCGTTCGCAGCCGAGTAGCGCGGTCTCTCTCAGCCGAACCATGGACCCGGCTCTCGCGCCGGGTCCTTCCTCGTTCATCACAGGAGCAATCCGATGATCGAACCGAACACCACACCCGGCCCGACCTTTGACTTCGCCGCTTATGAAACTGAACGCCGCACAATTGAAACGTCAAAAATGGCCCCCATCGCAGCGGAGCGCCGAAATGACGGCAATTGGGCTATCGACCGGGACGATGGTTCGGGTGATCCTGACGGCACGAGGCAGGACAAGCAGTGCACCGCCGCGGAACGACGACTTCACTCCCCACTGGGTCCGCCGCGAGGTGGGCCCTTTTTTCATTGGAGGTAGCATCATGTCCCAATCCATTGCCGAGTTGACCGAAACGCTCGCTCGCGAGGCAGAGAGCGTTTGTCGGTACTACCTGTCAAACGGACATCGTGAAGGCGGCTACTGGATGGTTGGCGATGTGCGCAACACGCCTGGACGCTCCCTGTTTGTGCGTCTCAAAGGCCCGCTTTCCAGCAAAGGTGCTGCAGGTAAATGGACCGATGCGGCCACAGGAGAGCATGGCGACCTGCTCGATATCATCCGGGAAAGCTGCGGGTTGATCGATTTTGCCGATATCGCACAAGAGGCCCGGCGATTTCTCAGTCTGCCGTCTCCAGAACGCTCAGGCGACCTAACCGCCCAATCTGCGCCAGCACCCACTGGATCCCCAAACGCAGCCAGACGGCTGTTTGCCATGTCGCAGCCGATAGTGGGGACGCTGGCCGAAGCCTATCTGCGCAAACGTGGACTGACGGCGTTGCACGATAGTGCGAGCCTGCGGTTTCATCCGCGCTGCTACTACCGACCAGATCGGCATTCCCAGACCGAAACCTGGCCCGCACTCATTGCATCGGTCACAAATCTCGATGGCACGATCACCGGCGCACATCGCACTTGGCTTGATCCGAACGGCTTCTCGGAAACGAACTTGGGCAAGGCCCCAATCGACACGCCCCGCCGTGCGATGGGCAATCTGCTTGGCCACGCTGTCCGTTTTGGCACAGCACGGGATGTCTTGGCGGCGGGCGAAGGCATCGAAACCATGCTGTCGCTGAAGATGACTCTGTCCGATTTGCCGATGGTCGCGGCGCTATCCGCTGCCCATCTTGCCGTGATCCGGTTCCCTCCAACTCTCAGACGCCTCTATGTCGCCCGTGACAACGATCCAGCCGGTGACGGCGCATCGGCCCGTCTGACTCAACGCGCAAAGGATGCTGGCATCGAGGCAATCACCCTGTCGCCGCAACTTGGTGATTTCAACGATGATCTCCGCCTGCTTGGCGTTGATGCACTCCGGGACACGCTCCGAGTCCAGATCGCGCCGGAAGACGTTGCACGCTTCATGAATGCTACAGCTTTGACCGCGAACGACGTCGCGTCCGGCTAGTGCACATTGTCTGGGACCGGCACAGGTGGTGGCCCCGGGTCGGAGGGGCCCGCGACCCCGGCCTTCTTAGGAGGGCGACCGGACGGCAAACGGACCGGACCCGCAAGGCCTGCGCCCGGTTCTTTTCCACCGCGCCCGAGCGGGCGCTTTGCATCGCGAGACAAAAGAACCGGTCTCCGCCCTCCTCCGCTGCGCTGCGGCCCGTGCGGGTGCAGGTCCGCCCCGCCTGCCCTCTTTCGGCGCCATGAAGGCCGCGGCGATCGCGGTCAAACCGACGAAGGACCACACCATGTATGCCGAGCCCCACCACAGCGATGCCGAGCCGCACCACGACGCGTCCGCCACCCACGCCATCTGCAGCGATCTGGAACTCTTTGGCTACCGCCATTCCAAAAACGACCCCGACCCCCGCGACGTGCCCGAAGATCGTCTGATCGCAGGCGCCGTCAGCGACATCTTCGACGCCCTCGTCGCGACCATGGCCGACACCAGCCTCGATGCCGATCTCAACGAACTGCTCTGGTCGACGGTCAACATGTTCCACCGCGCCACCGACCGGATCGAACGCAAACTCGACGACAACGAGCAGGCCCAAAAACGCCGCCAGCGCGAACAGGACGGCTCCGAAGTCAAATCCGTCCAGCTCGAACATCTGATTACAACCGGACAATCCCTGCTCGACCGACGCGACTGCATGGAGGTCTTCCGGGACCACGCCGCCGATCACTATCTGCGCCTGACGGGCACGCCTTGGTCAACACGCTCCGGATCGCGGGTCAATCACCGCAATCTCACTGCAGCCATGATCGACAGTCGGGATTTCCTTGCCGCAAAGACCCGCGCCGATACCGAGGTCTATCTGCCAACCGGCACCAAGATCGCCTTCACCGGCGGGCTCGAGTTCAACGACCACCGATTGATCTGGGACACCCTCGACAAGGTTCACGCCAAGCACGCCGACATGGTACTACTCCACGGCGGGTCACCGCGCGGTGCCGAACTGATCGCCGCCAAATGGGCCGAGACCCGCAATGTCGTGCAAGTTGCCTTCAAACCCGACTGGACGCGCCACGCCAAGGCAGCCCCGTTCAAGCGCAACGATCAAATCCTCGATGTCCTGCCCATCGGCGTCATCATCTTCCCCGGCACAGGCATCCAGGACAATTTCGCCGACAAGGCACGGAAGCTCGGCATCAAAGCCTTTGACTTCCGTAATGGGTGCAGCGCGTAAGCGCTGCACTTGCTGAGCAAGTTCAATATCAGAGCAACTCTCTGTGCAGACGTTGAGTCAGGGTTTCATCGGCAACAGCACGACGGGCCTCCACAGAATTTATCTCAATGTCTGTTTTGCTGTCCAGATTGCAGCCTTAACGACGCACTAGTTCTCGACCCCAAATGCAGCATTTATCTTCTTGAACAAGCGTTCTGCATTGGCAGCAGTGCCTTTTGGCAGGTCACTGATTTTCGTCCAGCTGTCGAAGTCTTTTAACATCTCTGTCAGCACATCTTTCTTCTTAAGCTCACGCCCGTGGCGTTGCTTCAAGGCAATCTCGACACGCTTGGCAATAAGGGTCGAACCGTCATCTGGAAGATCTTCCAATTTGAGCGCCAGCCCGTAGGCGCGGTTTACACAGTCAAGAAACCACTCGTCTGGAAACAGGTCTTCGATCGCGACGTCCGTTTTCTTTACTCCGGCTGCTTCTCCAAGCATCAATACCCGGAAATCATGGCCGGTCTCCTCGGCGTACGCTTTGAGGTTCATATCCTTGATCTTCTCGTGCGCCTGATGGCCAGCCTCATCAGTATCGAGCAAAACCCCAGCATTCCACCTTTGGCCGATCGCAAACGCCGCATACATCGGTGCTTTGGTTGAGGTCTGCGCGGGCCACTTATATATCTGATCAGACAGCCCAACTTTGTCGCCCTTGGTCAACAGACCTGACAGTTTGCTCAATATCAGAGCGTCAGTGCCACCTTCCACAATCAGAACTTTGCGGTTGCCAAGCATGCCGGAGAGGTCGGGCGTGAGGCCAAGCGCACTCTCAATGACTGCCATTGGAGCAGACTGGCTACTCACCACGCCATGCGTAACCCGCAAATGGTGGTCAGTGTCAGTTTCGATAATGCGAACCCGCTCAGGGTTTGCTTGATCGACCATCGAAGACAGATGGCTGGTGTACATGACCGTGTTCGTTTTCGACAGGTCTTCAAACACTCCGAGCAGGTCACGTTGGCCACTGTAGTGGAGGTGAATGCCGGGTTCCTCCAATAGCAGCGTGCAATTCTCGAAGTCACCCTCAGATGCGTGCGTAAATTTCCATGCGAAAGAGACGTACCATCGGAAACCAGTTGAGCGCCGATTCAGGCGCACCGGAAATCCGATCGCCGTGTCCTTTGCAAAGATGTTGAGTGTCTGGCCGTCGACGCGAATATCAAATTCGACAAGCTTTTGCTTCCACAATTTCTGAAATTGCTTGGTGAGGTAGGTCGAAGCGGCGACGCTATCAAACTGGCGCAGTGTCCGGCCCTCAGCGCTTGCGCCCTTCTCAACAATGTCATCGAGATCAATCTCGGCAAGATCGAGTACGATCAGGATTGTTTGATCGTCGGTGGAAAGCTCATGGCGCTTGCTGCCCGCCGCGTCCAAGCGGCTCTTAAGCTCGTTTAGCTCAACCTGCGGGCTCTGTTGCATAAATCCGGCGAGGGATTCATGTCGTGAATCCAGTGTGGTAGCTGGGGGGCATGAGCAAACCTACACCGCCGACCTACAAGACCAAGAACTGGCCCGCCTACAATGAAGCGCTGAAGCGCCGTGGCTCGCTAACGATCTGGTTTGATCCCAAGATGAACTGGGACGCCAATCCCACCGGCAAGCGCGGCCGAGCGCGGACATTTAGCGACGCCGCAATTCAGACCTGTCTGACGTTGAAAGTGCTGTTTGGGATGGCGCTCCGCCAGACGACAGGCTTTGTTGAAAGTCTCTTGCGGCTAACCGGTCTTGATTGGGATGTTCCGGATTTCAGCACCATTTGCCGTCGTCAGAAGACACTCGCGGTCAACATCCCGTATCGCGGTGCAAAGGGTCCGTTGCACCTGCTAATCGACAGCACCGGCATCAAGGTCGAGGGCGAAGGTGAGTGGAATGCCCGCAAGCATGGCGGTCCTAAACGACGGGTCTGGCGCAAGATTCACCTTGGGGTCGACGAGCAAACATTGGAAGTTCGAGCCGTCGAGGTCACCGGCAGCAATATTGGAGATGCACCGATGTTGCCCGAACTACTCAGCCAGATCCCGAGCGATCAGGAGATCGGCAGCGTCACTGCGGACGGAGCATATGACACCCGCAATTGCCATAATGCCATTGCGGACCGTGGTGCCCATGCTGTCATCCCGCCACGCAAGAACGCCCAGCCTTGGAAGCCTATTACCGCCGGTGCGGTCGCCAGAAACGAGGCTCTGCGCACATCGAAATACCTGGGCAGCGCGCTTTGGCGGAATTGGACCGGCTACCACCGCCGAAGCCGAGTTGAGACGAAAATGCATTGCGTGAAATTGCTCGGTCAGTGTCTCATGGCGCGCGACTTCGACCGCCAAGTCGCAGAGGTTCAAGTCCGCATCGCAGTCCTGAACGGCTACACCGCGCTCGGAATCCCTGTCACACAGGCCATGGGGTGAATCCGTTTGGGGAAAGGGGAGTGCCGTCCATCAGCCGATTTGTGCAACAGAGTCCTTCCGGGGTCTACTCCCCAAATCTCTGATTTCGATTAGGTTTTATCAGACGCAAATGCATTTGTCTCTGGGTCTGGAAGCTATTCGCCTTTGCCGGAGCAGGATTTCGCTAGGAATGTCAGGTAGCAGAATGAAAATCAGAGCTAGTCTCTCGACCGGTATCCGGCAGGCCCTGACACTTGTCCGGTTCCGACCTCGATTTGACAGCTTCGGACCGCTTGCCCGCGCCGGGCGCGCGCTGCGCTGCGAGTGCCAGCCGACCGACGCGCCGCAAGTACGTTTTGCTGTAGGAGCATAAGGCATGACCGCCACGCCACCACCCCGTCTCAGCTTTCATGGCGCTGCGCGCGCGGTTACCGGGTCGTGTTTTCGGCTGGAAACCGACGGCGGCGACATCCTGATCGACTGTGGCATGTTCCAGGGCTCCAAGACGGAAAAGGAACTTAACTACCGGCCCTTTCCCTTTGAGCCGTCAAAAATCGCTGCAGTCATCCTAACCCATGCCCATATCGACCATTCCGGTTGACCTGCCCAAGCTGATGCGTGAAGGCTTCTAGGGGCCGGTCTTTGCTACCGGGGCCACGGTCAACCTTTGTGCCGTGATGCTGCCCGACAGCGCCCACATTCAGGCGTTCGAAGTCGAACAGTTCAACCGGCGCGCTGACAAGCGCGGCCGTGGGCGTCGGCGCGATCTACGATGACCACGACGTCAAAAAGACTTTGAAGGCCATGCGCAGCGTCGATTATGGCGATTGGTTCCCGGTTCTGAAGGGGGCACGGGCCAGGCTCTGGAACGCGGGACACATGCTGGGCTCGGCCTCCGCCGAAGTCGAACTCGATCAGCTTGGCAAAAGCCCGCTGCGGCTATGCTTTTCCGGCGACATCGGTCCCGACCACAAGCTGCTGCATCCCGACCCCGAGGGGCCGTCTGGTGTCGACTACCTGATCTGCGAGTCGACTTACGGTGATACCGACCGTGTCGACAAAAGCGCGAACGAACGCCGGGGCCGCCTGCGCGACGAGGTGCAAAGCGCGATGCGCCCGGGCGGTGCGTTGATCATTCCGTCCTTCGCGGTCGAACGCGCGCAGGAACTTGTTGCGGACCTTGGACGGCTGATGGCTGACGGAGATCTGCCGACGATCTCCGTCCACGTGGACAGCCCGCTTGTCATCCGTGCCACGAAGGTCTTTGCGCAGCACACGGCGGAACTGGAGGACGGCAACAGGCTGATGGCCAGCCTGAAGTCACGCTGGCTGAACTTCACCCAGACCGCAGAACAGAGCCGAGCGCTTCACCGGTTGAGCGATTTCCACATCGTCATCGCCGCCAGCGGCATCTGCGAGGCAGGCCCGCGCTACTTAGCGATCAAAAGATCACACAGTGGCTTTCGGATAAGGCCAGCAGCTAGGCTGCCGAGGAAGTACCGGCCGACATTCGAGCGCGAATGAGCGCCAATGGCGAGCAAATCATAGTCGGCATTGCTCATCATTTCATGCAGCCCGTCGTCCGCAGTGGCCTCAACAAAGATTGGGTCAGGCAAGTCAGTGGGCAACGAATATCTGGCTATCCAAGTTTCATAGTCAAGTTCCGCCCTTTTACGGAAGGAAATTTCATGCGCATGAAACAGCGTCAGATTGGACTGCGGGGCAACCATTCGAACCTTGTTCAGGACAGTCGCACAAATGCCGGACAGATCAATCCCGATCAGGACTTTATCATAAGCCTTATCGGCTTGTCCCGTTACAAGAAGAACCGGTAACCGACTTGAGCGAACAATTTGCTCCATCGTGGTTTCTCTGATTTGATCGAAAAGCTTCCGACGGCGATGAGGGCCAACGACCAGCAAGTCTGCGGTGTTGTCATCGATGAACTGGCTAATTTTTTCAATCACATCACCGATGAATACCTCTATTTCGACAGCAATATCTCGACCGCCAGCGTTCTCTGTGACTTGCTCATTCAGAATAACCCGTGCGCCAGCTTGCAGTTGTTTCGACAGATCGCCGGGCATGGAATCGTCTACCACATGCAATACAGTAAGCTTGGCGTTGATATCGGCAGCGAAATTTACCGCACGCTGCACGGCTGGCCGCGATCGTTCAGACAAATCACTAACGACGATAATATTTTTCACTTCTCTGTATCCTCCCATATTCCCTTTTTGGGATGCACCTCCCGTTGCAGCCCAATTGAACGAAAGCCGAAAGGTGGCGTGATGCCTAGACCAGAATCGGGGTTACCATGACTCCCGACCTTGATTCGGCCACTACTGGAGGGCAAGTGGGCGCAAGTTGCGACGCGGAGCCAACATCCTGGCGATTCTTCCCGACGAGCGGAGCGTATTAGGAATTCAGGTCAAATCGCCGCGAATATGCTAAAACACACCTCCCCTGCGGAATTCCAAGACGCAATCACTGTCTCCCGGCTCTTCGTTGCGTGCTTGCACAGCCGCGGGCACCATTTCAGCCAAGACTGGAAGTGTGATGGGACGCCCTCTGTGTGATCTCGAAACACCCGCACTGCATTGAATGAGCGACGACGTGAGCATCGGGCCTTGCCGCGTGTTGAACCAGCCGCGTACCACCGGGCCGCCTTCAGGAGACCTGTCTGGCACGGCAAGATGTTCAAGTTCGACGTCGCCGTCAGCGGAGCGGATGATCACTCGGCTGTATATTGGGGTCCTCCGTTCAAGTGCCTGGACAAGGTCACGGTTCCAAAAAACTTCAACTCCACCGAACCGAAGGTTCAGAATGCGAACCCCGCCATCGCCGCGACCGAAGATTTCAAGAAGCGCCTTGTCTGCCCCAGCGAGCACGAACCTTGTAATGATCAGTGCATCGGACCCAGCCACGCTATGCGGTCGCCCATGGGTCTCGTGGATAGCGACTGCCTGATACCCGAGCGGTGCGTTCCCGGAATTCCCGTCGCGGTTCCGAGGAAACTGCAATCCCCGCGCGCAATTGGCCGCTTTTGCCACGGCTTCGTACAAGGCCGGTGAAAGGTCCTCAAGATCGCTTGTGTAAACGTTGTCGAACTCATCTGGACAGGCGCCAAGAGTCGAAGGCATGGGCACGAAATACATCGATATGAACTTCTGGAAGGTGGTGAGACTCATCATCTTGTTCTTCTCCTTAGAAAAAATGCGGATCGGCTGTTTGCGGGGGACATTCGCACCGATCCGCCAGTCTGTCGGCGTCTTTTGGGGACAGGCTGAGGCGCGCCGACGAGCAGTTTCAGTTCAAAGCGAGCTGATAGCAGCGCGCTTTCCTGGAGCCGTATGCAAACGCGCTCCGAAGAATGACCTTGGCGAGTTCCCTCTGCTCACAGATCAATGCGACCCGCTGCGACGCCTCGGCCTGTACCAGAGGGTGCAACAATTGCTGCATTGGCAGGGCTTCGAGCTTTTCGAGCAAAAGCGCGCGCTCGCGCTGCGCGGCAAGATCGACCGCAGTCTCGGGGCAAGGTCGGTCCTTCGCCTCGGAGGCGAAGAAACATGCGCCGATCACCAGATCGCGGAGTTCGTTGTCAGAGACGACCTCGCTTTCGTGTAGTTCGGTTTGGCATTGGTCATTCGAGGATCCGTCGGAAAATGTAAGATCGGCAACCGTAGGAGTGCGGCCCGTCATCATTGCTTTCGTCAGTCGGTTTCTCATCAGTTTACCCTCCGTGTTCCGGGCAACAATTAGCGTTTGCGATCACGGAATGTTCGACCGTTGTTTAGGATGTTTGTAACAAGTTGTGAGTATTCCCGACCGGGAAACATCTGGTTACAATTTTCTTGGCTTCGATCCGCTTTTCCGACCGCTGCAGGCGTTTGTCCGGGGCGCACCTCGTGCTACCAACCTCGTCGTCTAGATAAGGATCACATGTCGAAATGGCACGTTCACCCCACATTTTGATCGTCGACGACGACCGCGAGATTCGTGATCTCGTCGGCAAGGTATTGGAGCGGGAAGGCTTTCGTATCAGTCGCGTAGAGAACGGCACTGTTATGCGCCAGACCCTCGCGACCAGCGCGATTGACCTGGTCGTCTTGGACATTATGATGCCGGGGGATGACGGGCTGGCGCTTTGCCGCGAACTGCGTGGCACCCGCAATCAGACACCGATAATTATGTTGACCGCCAAGGGAGACGAAATCGACCGCATCGTCGGACTGGAGATGGGCGCAGACGACTACCTCGCAAAGCCATTCCACAGCCGGGAGTTGATTGCACGCATCAAGGCGGTGCTCCGTCGAACGGATCAGGCACCGCGTCTTGAGGCGGTGGTAGAAAGCCGATTTCTGGACTTTGAGGGCTGGCGGCTCGACATTGGAAACAGGGAGCTCCTGAGCCCCGAGGGTGTTCTGGTGTCGCTGAGCAGCGGAGAATACGATCTTCTGGTTGCCCTTGCGAAGCGGCCTCAGTGCACACTGACCCGAGACATGCTTCTTGACCTGACGCGGGGACGCGCATCGATTGTTTTTGACCGCAGCATTGATATCCAGATAAGTCGGCTGCGACGTAAACTGGGCGAAGATCCGAAAAACCCTTCGATCATCAAGACCGTCTGGGGAGGCGGGTATCTTTTTGCAGCCAACGTCACGGAGAGCTAGGCGTGCTGCGGAGCCTCAAAGCGCAGACCGTCGCGATCGTCCTCGCCGGCCTGCTGGTGTCAAACGGCATTGGTCTCGCGCTTTACTTTCGCGATCGCCAGGATTCCCTGATCCTGCAGGATGCATTCGACATTGCCGAGAGGGCTGCCGGCGTAAGTCGCTTGCTACGTACGATTCCCGACGAATGGAACCCCGAAATCGAGGCCGCATCAGACGGCCGCGCCTTCCGCGTCTGGAGCAGCCGCGTAGCCGCATTCGACAATCAAGCGCCGACGGACGAAGAAGAACAACTTAACGCCGACTTCCGAACGAAAGTGCCGGCGATCCGAAATAATGAAGTGCGCATCTGGTTTCGCAGGTCGCTTCCTGAAAACTTCTTGATCCCGATGGCAACGGATCCGAACGCCTCGGCTGAGAGCGACCACGTTGCCGGACGATGGTCGATGGCAATATCGGTTCACCATGGGGGCGACGAATGGCTGAATTTCTACAGTCAGACCGCACCGTCAGTCGAACTTCTTCCCCGTTTTCTTGTTGGCAATCTTCTCATCGCGCTCCTTGTGCAGTCCGCGATCGCGGTTTGGCTGGTTGCGCGTCTGACGGCGCCACTCCAGCGCATGGCAAGCGCGGCGAACCGCTTGGGAACACATCTGCGCACTGCGCCAATTGAGCAGACCGGACCAACCGAGATCCAGCTGGCAGCGCGCGCCTTCAACTCGATGCAGAGGAAGCTCATCCGACATATCGAAAGCCGCACCGGTATGCTTACGGCCATTTCGCACGATCTTCGAACGCCGCTTACACAGGTGCGCTTGCGCACGGAGCTGTCTCCACCTTCCGAAGAACGGGAGAAGACGCTGGCAGCGCTCGACGAAATGAATGCGATCATCGGGACGTTTCTGGACTATGCCAAAGTATCGAGCAGCAATGAAGAACGCGCTCTGCTGGATCTGGGAAGTCTCGTCGAGAGTATCTGCGACGATTTCGGAGATGGTGGTGCCTCGATCACGTGCGACGTCCGCGAAAAGGTGCACTTCTTCGGCAAGCGCACTGCGTTGAAACGCGCCTTTTCGAATATCGTACAGAACGCGGTAACCCATGGAAGTACGACCAACGTCGCCGTCGCGACCGAAGGCAATGAGGTCGCGATCTTGATCGAAGATAATGGACCCGGGATTGCCGCGCATGACATGGAGGTCGTGTTCCAGCCGTTTCGCCGGCTCGACGGTTCAGGCTCGCGGGATAGCGAGGGCTTCGGCCTTGGCTTGAGCATCGCGCAAATGATCATCGAGGACCACGGAGGGACCATCAGCCTTCACAACAGGCCGGAACGAGGGCTTCGTGTTGCGATCAAGCTACCGAAAACTACCGCAAGCTTGCCGGGAAAACCCAATGGAACGGGAACGAGATGGGGCCGATGACTCATTGGCAAATCCGGCGAGGCGTTTCCGATTTCACTATCAAACCAATAAGGGTCAATTCGATGGAAGCAATTCACTCGGGCAATCCGAGAACGATCGCATGGCTGATGCCGACAACCTCCGGTGACTCTATTGGCGATCATCTTTTTTCCGATTTAATGTTTCTTGAGAAGCGCCGAACTCATGTCACCAGAGGGTCCAGCAGGCATCAAAGGTAAGGACAATTGCATGGCTGATTCGAAAATCAAAAATTTGGATCTCGCCCTACAGGGTGGCGGCGCTCACGGTGCCTTCACTTGGGGAGTGCTGGAGCGCCTGCTCGAGGACGATCGCATCGAAATCGCCGGGATCAGTGGCGCCAGCGCGGGTGCGCTGAACGCCACGATCCTTGCGTACGGATTGGTTTCAGGTGGTCGCGATGGCGCGCGGCATGCGCTTTGGGCTTTTTGGAAGTCGGTAAGCCGTGCGGCCTCTGGTGGCGCTATACCGTATCCGATACTCGCTTCTATCTTTACCCCCTGGATTCCAACCCAAGTCGCTGCATCATATCTGAGCGACGTTTCGGGCCTCTTGTCACCCTATCAATTCAATCCGCTGAACCTGAATCCGCTGCACGACGCGCTCGAGAACCAGATTGATTTTGACGCAATCAAGTCACCTGAGGCACCGAAACTGTTTGTGTCAGCGACCGATGTGAGGACAGGAGCAACCCGGCTGTTCCGCAATTCCGAACTTTCGGCGGACGCATTGATGGCTTCGGCCTGCCTTCCCATGCTTTTTCAGGCAGTCGATATCGGCGGCGATGCGTATTGGGATGGCGGCTACGTGGCCAATCCGCCGATCTTGCCGCTCATCGAAGAAAGCTCCGCATCCGACCTGATGCTCGTCACGGTCAACCCGTCGCGGCGCGATTCTGTACCTCGCTTGCCGAATGAGATTGTCGGCAGGCTCAACGAAATCATATTCAATGCCAACTTGATAAGTCAAATGCGCGCGGTTGCGATCCTCAAGCAACAGCTCGAAATGGACCGCATACCGCCTCCGCGCTACAGTCAGGCCCTTTTCCGACAGGTCAAGCGCCTGCGCGCGCATCGCATTCATGACGATGCTGAGTTGGCAAAGCTGGAACCGCACAGCAAGACAAACGCCGAGTGGCGCTTCTTCATCCGCTTGCACGGGATCGGCTATCGCGCTGCCGATGCCTGGCTCGACGCTCATTTCGAAGAACTTGGGAAACGCGCGACGCTCGACCTCGCGACTGCCTACTGCTGATCCAAACCCTGTTTGAGGTGCACCCTATGTTTGATATCGCCGGAATCGCGATTTCCCTGATCCTGCTAATTTTTCTCGCTTATCGCGGGCTCAGCGTGTTGATGCTTGCACCGGTCCTGGCGGTCCTTGCGGCGGCTTTCGCGCAAGCGCCACTGCTCGCGACTTTCACCCAGATATTCATGCCGACGGCAGGCAACTTTATCGCGCTGCTCTTCCCCATATTTCTCTTGGGCGCAATTTTCGGCAAGATGATGGAGGCGTCGGGTTCTGCCGCGGCCATCGCGCACGCAACCACCGATTGGCTGGGACGGTCACGAGCGATCCTTTCCATCGTTCTGGCCTGCGCGCTGCTCACCTATGGCGGCGTTTCGCTGTTTGTAGTGGCCTTCGCTGTCTATCCGATTGCGGCAGCGCTCTTCCGCGAGGCGGGTGTGCCCAAGCGGCTGATCCCCGCGACCATTGCACTCGGCGCCTTCACCTTCACCATGACCGCGCTCCCCGGGACGCCGGCGATCCAGAACGTGATCCCGATGCCTTTCTTCGGTACAACGCCCTTTGCCGCGCCCGGGATCGGGATCGTCGCTGGCGCGGTCATGCTGGCTGCTGGCCTCGCCTGGCTCGGCTATCGCGAACGCGCCGCGCGGCAGGCGGGCGAAGGCTACCTGTCGAACCCCGAGTCTGCAGCAGCTGAAACCGTCCGCCGCACGATCCGCGAGCGGGCCCATGGCGAGGGTTTCGATACCGCCGAACTGCCGCCCCTCGATGCATCCGAGGTCGAGGACCAGCCGGGCTTCGCCCGGGCGATATTGCCGGTCGCGCTGGTCGTAGCGCTAAATTTCCTGTTCCTGAAGCTGGTCATTCCCGCATTCGACACCGAATACCTGGCTGAACCGCCGTACGGACCGGCGACGCTCGCGTCAGTCCAAGGCATGTGGGCGATCATCGCCGCACTTACCGCCTCGACTCTTGTGGTCTGGGCTCTAAACACGCGGCGACTGGTCGCTCCGGGAGAAACGCTTTCTGACGGTGCCAACGCTTCGGTCCTTCCGATCTTCAACACTGCAGCGCTCGTCGGCTTTGGCGCGGTCATCGCGTCTTTGCCAGCTTTCGCCGAAATCCGCGATAGCATCCTCGGGGTGGCTCCAGAAAACCCGCTGATTTCGCTCGCAATCTCGGTCAATGTGCTGGCCGGAATCACCGGCTCCGCATCCGGCGGTATGGGGATCGCGCTCCAGACGCTAAGCGCGACATATCTGGAGATGGGTGCCGCCGCCGGCATCACGCCCGAGTTGCTGCACCGTATTACGACCATTGCCACCGGCGGGCTTGACGCTCTGCCTCATAATGGTGCGGTGATCTCCCTTCTGACAATCTGCGGACTGAGCCACCGTGAGTCCTACGCGGATATCTTTGTCGTTGCCGTTCTCGGCCCGATCCTCGCCTTGGTGACCGCAATTATTCTGGGATCGGTCTTTGGCGCATTCTGACATCTGGTGTAATCGGCGCATTAATCGAATGCATCGGAACTGCTCCGGCGAACGGTATGACTGGAGGAGTCCTGCGCTCACCGTCAGCCACCGACTAAGATCTGCTATATCGTCGGTTCTGCCCCCATACCAGTAATCAGGATTGGGCGGAATCGCGAATACATCCGTTTTCGCTGCACGCAGTGCTTCCTCTACGGCACTCCCGAGGAAAAACTTCGCAATACCATTTCGACGAGAATTCGATTGATCCAAATCATATGAACTGCGCCAGAACTAACTATTCTGCTCCAAAAAACACCAAAGAGCACCAAACAGGTACAAACAATGGCACGCGATCAGTATCAGACGGTGAAGGAGGTCGCCGACCTCCTGCAGGTCAGCGAAGCGACTGTTCGCAGCTGGATCAAGGACGGCGGCTTGCGAGCGATCGACATCGGCAAGGGGTGGCGGATCGCCGACAGTGACCTCGCGTTGTTCCTGTCGAGTCATGCGACGCGGCCCCGCGCGGCCATCTCACAGGAGCGCGGGTCCAGCAAAGACGATGAAACCAATCACGGAGACAGCGCATGATCGACGCTCTGCTCCACACGCCGTTCGCCGAAATTGCGGTCCTTCTGGTCATGGCCACAACTATCGGCCTGTTCGGCATTCTCTTGCGACAGCCGCTGATCGTAAGTTTCATCGCCGTCGGCCTGATCGCCGGGCCATCCGCACTCGATGTCGTCCATTCCGACGAGCAGATCGACCTGTTGTCGGAGCTCGGGATTGCCGTGCTGCTCTTTCTAGTCGGCATCAAGCTCGACGTGAAGTTAGTCCGGTCGTTGGGCCAGGTCGCTCTGCTGACAGGGTTGGGTCAGGTTCTGTTCACTTCCGTCTTCGGATATCTGATCGGTCTGGCGCTGGGTTTGGGACATGTCACCAGCCTCTATGTTGCCGTGGCGCTGACGTTTTCCTCGACAATCATCATCGTAAAGCTGCTCTCGGACAAGCGCGAGATCGACAGCCTTCATGGCCAGATTGCGCTCGGCTTCCTGATCGTGCAGGACCTTGTCGTCGTACTTGCGATGATTGTGCTCTCCGCGATCGGTATCGGAACAGCAACCGACGATGGCGGGCACGGCGGCGGGTCGATCCCGTTGGTGCTGGCCTCGGGCGTGGCGATGGTCGCCCTCGTCGTGCTGTTCGTCCGCTACTTGGCGGATCCGCTGACCGAGCGACTCGCGCGGGCACCTGAATTGCTGGTGATCTTTGCCATCGCGATGGCGGCTATGTTCGCGGCGATCGGGGATTTCGTCGGCCTCGGCAAGGAGGTGGGTGGCCTTCTCGCGGGCGTCGCGCTTGCCTCGACACCTTACCGCGAAACTATTGCCGCACGCCTCGCGCCGCTCAGGGACTTCCTGCTCCTGTTCTTCTTCATCGCTCTCGGCGCGACGCTCGACCTGTCGCTTCTTGGCGAGCATATCACCGGCGCCATCGTGTTCTCGCTCTTCGTGCTGATCGGCAACCCGCTGATCGTGCTCGGGATCATGGGGGCGATGGGTTACCGCAAGCGCACCGGCTTCCTCGCCGGGCTGACTGTGGCGCAGATCAGTGAGTTCTCGCTGATCTTCGTGGCCATGGGCGTCTCACTTGGCCATGTGCGTGAGGATGCGCTCGGCCTCGTCACCATGGTCGGGCTCGTGACCATCGCGGCCTCCACCTACATGATCACGTACTCGCACCAGCTCTACGGGATCTTCGAGCCGGTTCTGGGCATCTTCGAGCGTAGGGGCACTCCGCGCGAGCCGTCCGAGGTTGGCGCGCATCGTGAGGATGGCTACAAGGTAATCGTCTTCGGTCTGGGGCGCTTCGGAACCGCCATCGGAATGCGGTTGCAGAAACGCGGTATCAAAGTTCTGGGAGTTGATTTCAACGCGCTCGCTGTCCGGCGCTGGCGCGATCTGGGACTCGATACAGAGTTCGGTGACGCTACCGACCCGGAATTTGTCGGGGACCTGCCGCTGACCGAGGCCGAATGGATTGTCTCGACCGTTCCGATCCACCCGACCGGTCTGAGCCACGAAGACACGCGCACCACCCTCATCCAGCTGACGCGCACTGCCGGGTTCCGAGGCCGCGTGGCTGTCGCCTCCCACCACCCCAAGGATACCGAAGTCCTGTTCGGTGCCGGGGCCGATATCGTGCTCGAGCCGTTCCAGGACGCGGCGGACCGTGCGGTGGCGCTGCTTTGCGGCGCCCCCGAAGAAGAACGCACCGATATCCCCGTGATCCAGACAGAAGAGAAACAGGTGTCGTGAGACATTCACCTACCGTCGTTCGACGGACAGAGGAAACAATTCAATGACCGAGAACAGCGAAAACACAGGTTTTCACGCCCTGTCCGCACAAGATGTGCTTCGCGCGCTTGCAGCCGAGACAAGCGGGCTGAGCGCCGAGGAGGCCGCTCACCGCCTTGCGAAGCACGGTCCGAACCGCCTGCCTGAAACGCCGAGGCGCAGCTGGATTCTGCGGTTGCTGTCGCACTTCCACAACGTGCTGATCTATGTGCTGATCGCCTCGTCCGTTGTAACGGCGGCGCTGCAACATTGGGTGGATACTGGCGTGATCCTTGCGGTGGTAATCGTCAACGCGGTGATCGGCTTTGTCCAAGAGGGTCGCGCCGAGCAGGCGATGGCCGCGATCCGTGGGATGCTGGCACCGCACTCGGCCGTACTGCGCGGCGGGCGTCGGATCAGCGTCGACGCAGCCGATCTCGTGCCGGGTGACATCGTGCTGATCGAGGCGGGCGACCGGGTGCCGGCCGATCTGCGATTGATTGAGGCGCGTGGGCTGAAGGTCGAGGAGGCGATCCTCACGGGCGAGTCTGTTCCCGTCGACAAGGGGACGGCACCCGTTGCGGAATACACGGCCCTGGGTGACCGGACCTCGATGCTATTCTCCGGCACGTTGGTCGCAACTGGCGCGGGGCGCGGCGTGGTCGCGACAACCGGAACCGACACCCAGATCGGTCGGATCAGCGGCATGCTCGCCCGCGTCGAGATGCTAACGACGCCGCTCGTCGCCCAGATGGACGGCTTCGCCCGCTGGCTAACAGTCTTCATTCTGATCGTTGCGGGTGCCCTTCTGGCCTATGGCTATTATGTCGGGCATCTTCCGTTTTCCGAGTTGTTCATGGCCATCGTCGGCCTGTCGGTCGCGGCAATCCCTGAAGGGTTGCCAGCGGTGTTGACGATCACACTGGCCGTGGGCGTGCAGGCCATGGCGCGACGCAATGCCATCGTGCGCCGCCTGCCCGCCATCGAAACACTGGGGTCCGTTTCGGTGATTTGTTCGGACAAGACTGGCACGCTCACTCGCAACGAGATGATGGCGACAACGCTGGCGGCGGCAGAACATATGTATTCTGTGGGCGGCAATGGCTATGCACCAGAAGGTGCTGTGCGCTGGCGCGAGGCAGACGCGCATCCCAATGAACACGCGGTGCTGATGGAGTTCGCGCGCGCCGCCGGTCTTTGCAATGATGCAATGCTGCATGCCCATGACGCAGGCTGGCGGGTCGAGGGCGATCCAATGGAAGGCGCGCTGATGGCGCTGGCGGGCAAGATCACCCGTGAGGGGCCCGAGCCTTTCCGCCATTGGAGCCGGACCGACGCGATTCCCTTCGATGCCGCGCACCGCTACATGGCGACGCTTCACCATGATCACGAAGATCATGCCTGCATCCACGTCAAGGGTGCCCCCGAAGCGGTGCTAGCGCTCTGCGCCGATCAGCGTGCCGCAGACGGAGGATCGGAACCGCTCGACGCCGACCACTGGCACGCGATGGTAGAGGACCTCGCGGCCGAAGGACAACGGGTGATCGCCGTCGCCTTACGGACGGTGCCGCAGGACCATATGATCCTGAACACCGCCGATCTCGATGAGCGGCTCACGCTGATCGGCCTGATCGGCCTGATCGATCCGCCGCGCGCCGAGGCGATCGAGGCTGTGGCCGAGTGCCACGCCGCCGGCATCCGGGTCAAGATGATCACCGGCGATCATGCCGCCACCGCGCGCGCCATAGCCGGGATGATCGGGCTTAAGAACCACGACCGCGTCCTGACTGGCGCCGATCTGGAGACGATGGACGATACCGAACTGGCCGAGGCGGCAGTCGCGACCGACATCTTCGCCCGGACCTCGCCCGCCCACAAGCTGCGCCTCGTCACCGCCCTGCAGGCACACGGTTTGACCGTGGCGATGACCGGTGATGGGGTGAACGACGCGCCCGCTCTCAAGCGTGCGGATGCCGGAATCGCCATGGGCCTGAAAGGCAGCGAGGCGGCGAAAGAGGCAGCCGAGTTCGTTCTGGCCGACGACAACTTCGCCTCCATCGCGGCGGCAGTGCGGGAGGGACGCACCGTCTACGACAACATCAAGAAGGTGATCAGTTGGACGCTGCCCACGAATGCGGGCGAGGCGATGACCATCATCGTAGCGCTCTTCGCCGGCATGGCGCTGCCGATCACGGCGGTGCAGATCCTTTGGATCAACCTGATCACCGCCGTAACGCTGGGTCTTGCGCTGGCCTTCGAGCCGTCCGAGCCCGGCACGATGCATCGACCGCCGCGCCCGCGCGATGAGCCGCTGCTGACGGGTGGGCTGATCTGGCACATCGTGCTTGTCTCGACGCTGTTCCTGACGGCAGTCTTTGGTATGTATTTCTATGCGATCGATCGAGGCTATCCTGTCGCACTTGCGCAGACGATCGCTATGAACACGCTGGTGGTGCTGGAGATATTCCACCTTTTCTTCATCCGCAACATCTACGGCACCTCGCTCACATGGGCGGCGGCAAGGGGTACCCGGATCGTCTGGGCCTGCGTCATCGCCGTGACAGCCGCACAGTTTGCCATCACCTACCTGCCGCCACTGCAGGCGATCTTCGGGACGCAAGGGGTGCCGCTGTTCGACGGTCTTCTCATCGTCGGCATTGGCGCCGTCTTCTTCGCGCTCATCGAGACGGAGAAGCAGATGCGGCTCGTCTTCAGAAAATCCTAAACGGCCCGCGTCAAGACGGTCTCTCGGAGCAATCGAACAGCAACTAAGAGACTTGAACGCGGCTCTGCTTACCGGCGGACAAGCGACCACGCATGTGTGAGCAAATGCGGTGCCTTGGCAAGTTCGCCAACCGAGTAAAACCAGGCCCGGCACGGAATCCGGCATAGCGTCTTGATGCAAGGCGCTTCGCAAGTGCCCAATGTTGTCACGCAGGCGCACCGGACCGCCCGCCCTCGCTTTTCCGGAAATCGAGGTGCCATCCGTGACGCGCGTCGCCGCACTAAACCTTTCCGCTCGCCGAGAGCATGACTGCAAAGGGGCGGGTGGTCTTTATCTCGGAAAGAACCAGGACGAGACTGGCCGTCATCGGCACCGCCAGGAGCGCACCGGGCAGCCCCCAGAGGCTGCTCCAGAAGGCGAGCGCCAGAAGCACGACGAAGGGACTTAGGTTGAAGGCTCGCCCCATCATTCGCGGCTCCAGATAGGCACCCACGAATACCTGCGCCGCGGTTAGCGTCACCAGCACCACGCTGGCCATCGACAGCGTACCGAACTGGGCAAGGCTGAGCAGCACCGGAAAGATCACTCCGACAAGCGAACCGATATAGGGGATGTAGTTGAGAAACGCGATCAGTACTGCCCAAAACAGAGCAAACTCGATACCCAGAAACAGCATGATCACAAAAGAGAGCCCGCCGAGGATCGCATTGACGACTGTCTTGACAAAAAGATACTGGCCGATTCTTTCATTGATCCGCAAGAGGAGCGACAAGGTCCGGCTGCCCGCCTCCTCGCCGCCCATGGCAATCACCACCTTGCGTGCCATAACACCGCGCTCGGCCATGAAGAAGCTCGCATAAAGTACCACGAGAAAAAGCGTGACGCCGAAACCCCTCAGCGACAAAAGTGCCGGTGCTATCCAATTCCGGGCATCCACCTGATCGATCGTCACCCGCCGCACGTTCTCCCAGGTCGGTTCGTCCTCGATCCCCAACAGACTGGCACTGCGCGTGACGAGCGCGTCGAGGTTCGATTCGTACCGAGGCAGAGCCGCCGCGACCTGCGCAAGGTTGTTGATCACCAGCAGAAACAGCAGCACCATCGCCAGCGCGAAGGCGATCAGGATCACCGTCCGTCGCGCCCAGCCCGGTAGGCGTCCGAGGACCGGCAGGCCCTGCATGGCTGCCGCCGCGTTGGATAGGATATAGACGGAAATCATCGCGGCGATCACCGGCAGCAGCACAGGCTTACCTATCCAGAGAAGCCAGCCGAGCATAAGCGTAAGTGCCGTACCGTAGGTTGCCTTTTCCATCATTTTGTTCTCTCCGAAGCGATGCGCCATAACCACGGGAATACTGCAACGATCCGCCGCCACTCCGGACGCGACAAAACACGCAGCGCATGAAGCAACTATATCTTTTATCCCGTTCGCAAGGACCTATTTAGAATCTAACGGACACTCACGAAACCCCATTAGCGTTTGAAGTAAAGCCAATCGAACTCGGACCATAGAGATCCCAAATGAAAACAATAGTGATTGCCGCTGACCTCTCCGAAAGAAGCTATAGCGCCCTTGGGCGCGCTATTGTGCCCGCACATGAGATGAATTCGAAGTTGCACCTGCTCTACATGGTCGACGGAGACCTGCCGAGCCACCTTGCCGCCGATGTGATCACGACAGCCCCATGTGATGTACTGCTTGTGCGGGGAAACCACAGGCCAAGTCAATGACGAGCAACAGGCAGACGGATGATCCGAAAGGGCCTGAGGGGACTGGCGATTCCAACTTTTCCTCGCTTGCCTATCGCGGCGTTATAATCGTCGTCTCCATCGTCATGGGCATCGAGTTTGTCCTGCTTCTTTGGGAACAACAGTGGTTCAATGCCGTAATCCTTCTTGCGATCATGGCGGTCATCCTCTCGCCGGTGCGTCTGGGCCCGCAAATCGGGGTCCAGATTCCCCCGGAATTCCAGATCCTCGCCATCGTCTTCACGTTCGCGGCGCTTTACCTGGGCGAAATGCGTGGGTTCTATACGCGACTCTGGTGGTGGGATATCGCCCTGCACACAAGTTCAGGTCTCTTGCTCGGTATTCTCGGGTTTGTTCTGGTCTACGTCCTCAACGAAAATGAACGCGTCGATCTTCATATGCGACCGCGCTTCGTGGCCCTTTTCGCTTTCCTGTTTGCGCTCGCGGTCGGGACAGTCTGGGAGATGTTCGAGTTCTTGATGGATCGACTTTTCGGGTACAACATGCAGAAATCGATGCTGGGCGATCCGTCGGGCCTGACGGACACCATGATAGACCTGATGGTCGATGCCGCCGGTGCGCTTACCATCTGCATGATAGGCTGGTGGCACATGAAAAAGAAGCGTGTGTCGTTCATACAGACCATGGTTGGCCGGTTTATCGCGCGCAACCCGCGGCTCTTCTGGAAGTCAGCCGAGGCGAACAAGCGGAAGGAATGAGTGAATGAAAAAGATCCTGGTTGCCACCGACTTCTCGGACCGCTCCCGACGCGCCGTCGAACGCGGAGCCACGCTGGCACACGATCTCGGTGCGAGTCTTTGCGTTCTGAACGTGATCGACGATGATCAGCCGGAACAGCTCATCGACGCGGAGGAGCGCGAGGCGAAAGCCATCCTTGAGAAGCTGTCAGACACTTTAGATCTACTCAACGGTATAGACAGCGTCACGCGGATAGAATTCGGCGAACCTTTCCTAAGGATAGTGGAGACCGCGCAGCAGATCTCGGCTGACTTGATCGTTGTAGGCGCGCACCGTCGCCGCGTGCTGCATGATCTCTTCATCGGCACGACTGCCGAGCGAACCGTGCGGCACAGCGCATGCCCCGTTTTGATGGCCAATACTGGTCCCGCCACATATCGGCACATCGCCGTTTGCACGGATTTCTCGGATGCCTCCGTCGAGGCGCTACGCACCGCTGCGCGCTTGGCTATGGGTTCGAATGCGCTGCTTACTGCGATTCACGTGTTTCAGGCCTATATGCCGGGCACGATGATAAGCGCGGCGATGGGCGTCGGTGACGAGGCCGACTTTGTCACCGACAAGCAGGCCGAGGCGGAGCGGACGATGATAGAAATCTTGCGCAACGCAAAGGTTGAGAATGCGGCAGTCCAACTCGTACGTGCCGAACCTTATCGCCCCGTAGCCGAACTGCTACTCTCCAGTACACGTGACATGGACGCTGACATCATCGTCGTGGGGACGCATGGGAAAGGGGCCGTGAAGCGTTTGCTACTCGGGAGCGTCACCGAGCAGATATTCACCACTGACGACATCGACATTTTGGCCGTTCCTCCGCGATAGAAGTCAAACGCAAACACAGAACACGCACCTTCCAGAATCGACCGCCAGATCGATGGCTTGTTCAAGTCTGGCGTGCCATATCATGACCCGAGCGGCGTCCTCGCCGACCGCCTCGCTCGACACCCATGGCTCAGGTAAGAGTGCCGCAGGTGTCAAAAGCACGGCTTCGGCCATGTAGCACTTGATGGCTGCTCAGGTGTGATCGGAATCGTCGCCAAGCCCCCGCGACGGGGGTCAGCAAGTGCGTGTCAAACTGACGGAATCAGACGCCGATAGCGTATACCGTGCAGGGTGCGCACCTCCCAGGCTGAATTGACTGATCATATAGATATCCGCCGAGGGCAACAGCGGCATCCCTAGCGATTGTGCAAGCGAAATAGTAGCGCGTGCGGTTAGTCAGTTTGGCCACCATCATCGGAGGAAAGCGTGCGGGCGCAACTGGTTTCAGCGCTGCCAAACTGATTCACTGTAGCTTTGATATGCCTCCAGTGAATGAGCAAGACGGATCGTAAGCCACAGCCGCCGATCCCCAATTCCTCCTAACAAATTGCGTTTCGACGCTACGTCGATTGAAATGAAGTCTCTCCGCCGACGACCATGGCAACAGTCGAATTTCCGACGAAGCGGCATCAAAGTGCTTATGTAACGACGTCAACAAGCTCGGAACTGGAGTTAATCTCAACCGAGTGGGACATTCCGGAAATCGCTAACCCGACCTCCTCGCCCATGATGTCCCAGTTCTGTCTCCGCCTTTTCCCTGTCTTTCCACGCTAACACACTTCTACTCCCTTGGCGCTGTTGCCGGACGTTCATTTCAGGTTTCTCTACTTGTCCCTAATTCAGGGCCGTCCACCGACGTCCCGTCGCACGGGGATGCATATGACCGCACACCATCAACAATCCGATGCAGTTTCCCGCGGCAGCCGCATGCTGCGCACGGCGCTCGGTCCCGCCATCGCCCGGCATCTGGACGACGCGCAAGTCGTCGAGGTCATGCTCAATCCAGACGGGCGGCTCTGGTTCGATCACCTGTCTGACGGTCTGTGCGCGACAGATCATTGTATGTCCCATGCTGATGCCGAGCGTATCGTCCGGCTGGTCGGCCACCATGTTGGCGCTGAAGTGCATTCCGGCGCGCCACGGGTGTCCGCCGAACTCCCCGAAACGGGGGAACGTTTCGAGGGTCTCCTGCCGCCTGTCGTGACAGCACCCACATTTGCGATCCGCAAACCCGCTGTGGCTGTCTTTTCGCTGGAGGATTACGTCGCCGCCAAAGTCATGACGCAGGCACAATCAGAGGTCTTGCGCATTGCAGTCGCTGATCGCGGCAACATCCTCGTTGCCGGTGGGACCTCTACCGGCAAGACCACACTTACGAACGCTCTTCTGGCCGAAGTCGCTAAATCGGACGACCGCGTCGTCCTGATCGAGGACACGCGAGAACTGCAATGTGCTGCCCCAAATCTGGTCGCGCTGCGCACCAAGGACAATGTCGCCTCGCTCTCCGACCTAGTCCGCTCGTCGCTGCGCCTGCGGCCTGATCGTATCCCAATCGGTGAAGTGCGCGGCCCAGAGGCGCTCGATCTTCTCAAAGCCTGGGGCACCGGTCATCCCGGTGGCATCGGCACAATCCATGCCGGGACGGCTCTGGGCGCGCTGCGTCGCATGGAGCAACTCATTCAGGAAGCCGTAGTCACCGTCCCCCGCGCACTGATCGCCGAAACCATCGACCTCGTCGCCGTTTTGTCCGGACGCGGTCCCGCGCGCCGCCTCACTGAATTGGCGCAGGTCGAAGGCCTCGATGCGACCGGCGACTATCGACTGTCCCCCGCAACCGACACCAGCAAAGGATCCAATTGATGTTTGTCCATGGAAAACTCATCCGCCAAGCGGTCGACGCCCTCTGCATTTCCGCCATCGTCTCGCTGACCTTGTCCACCCCAGCCCGCGCAGCGGGCTCGTCGATGCCTTGGGAAGCACCGCTGCAGGCAATCCTGGAATCCATCGAAGGCCCGGTCGCTAAGATCATCGCGGTGATGATCATCATCATCACCGGCCTGACCCTGGCCTTCGGCGACAGCTCCGGTGGCGCGCGCCGGCTGATCCAGATCGTCTTTGGCATATCAATTGCCTTCGCCGCGTCGAGCTTCTTTCTGTCGTTCTTCTCCTTCGGCGGCGGGGCGGTGATCTGATGCAGGATCCAGATCTGATCCCCGGCTTCGTCATCCCGGTCCACCGCGCCCTGACCGAACCGATCCTCCTCGCAGGCGCACCGCGCTCCGTCGCAATCCTCAACGGCACGCTCGCCGCCGCCATCGGGCTTGGCCTCCAGCTTTGGCTGGTAGGGTTGCTGATCTGGATCGCTGGTCATCTTGCGGCTGTCTGGGCGGCGAAACGTGATCCACTCTTTGTCGATGTGGTGCGCCGTCATATCCGCATCCCCGGCCATCTCGGAGTGTGACCGATGATGAACCTCGCCGAATACCGACGCAAATCCTCGCATTTGGCTGATTTCCTGCCCTGGGCGGCGCTTGTCGGCACGGGCGTTGTCGTGAACAAGGACGGATCATTTCAGCGCACTGCACAGTTTCGTGGTCCCGATCTCGACAGCGCGGTGCCTGCCGAACTGGTCGCCATCGCGGGTCGGATCAACAACGCACTGCGGCGGCTCGGCTCTGGCTGGGCGGTGTTTGTCGAGGCGCAACGGGTGCCCGCGCTCTCGTACCCCGACAGCCAGTTCCCCGATGCGGCGTCAGCTTTGGTCGATGCAGAGCGCAAAGCGCAGTTCGAGGAGGAAGGCGCGCATTACGAGTCACGGTATTTCCTGACACTGCTGTATCTGCCGCCCGCTGAAGAGGCCGCCCGGGCAGAGCGATTTTTGTACGAAGGACGCGATCGCGAAAGTGGGGCCAATGCCCGCGAGACACTGGCGGGCTTTGTCGACCGGACCGACCGCGTGCTGCAACTTCTTGAAGGGTTTATGCCGGAATGCGATTGGCTCGATGATGCCGAAACCCTGACCTACTTGCACGCAACGATCTCGACGAGGGTCCAGCGCGTCCGCGTGCCCGAGGTGCCGATGCATCTCGATGCGCTGCTTGCCGATCAGCCACTGACCGCCGGATTGGAGCCGATGCTGGGGAACGCGCATCTGCGCGTCCTTACGATCACCGGTTTCCCGAGCGCTACGACGCCCGGCATCCTCGATGACCTCAACCGGCTGGCCTTCCCCTATCGCTGGTCCACCCGCGCGATCATGCTCGACAAGACCGACGCCACGCGGCTCCTCACCAAGATCCGGCGACAATGGTTTGCCAAGCGCAAATCCATCGCGGCCATCCTCAAGGAAATCATGACCAACGAGGCTTCGGCGCTTCTCGATACCGATGCCCACAACAAGGCAATGGATGCCGATGCCGCCCTGCAGGAACTCGGCTCCGATCTAATCGGCGAAGCCTATGTCACTGCGACGGTGACGGTCTGGGACGCCGAGCCACGCATCGCCGACGAAAAGCTTCGCCTAGCTGAGAAAGTCATCCAGGGACGGGATTTTACCTGCATTGCTGAGACTACCAATGCGGCCGAAGCCTGGCTCGGCTCCCTGCCCGGCCATGTCTACGCCAATGTCCGGCAACCCCCAATCTCGACACTCAACCTCGCCCATATGATCCCGCTATCAGCGGTCTGGGCGGGTCCGGCACAAGATGACCACTTCGCTGCCCCAGCGCTCCTCTTTGGGCAGACTGAGGGCTCGACCCCGTTCCGGCTCTCCCTGCATGTCGGCGATGTTGGCCATACATTGATCGTCGGGCCGACCGGCGCGGGCAAATCAGTACTGTTGGCCCTGATGGCCTTGCAGTTTCGCCGCTACGCCGGTGCTCAGGTCTTTGCCTTCGATTTCGGCGGATCCATCCGGGCCGCAGCGCTTGCCATGGGCGGTGATTGGCACGATCTGGGCGGCGCGTTGTCCGAAGATGTGTCCGACCCCGTCGCCTTGCAGCCCCTCGCCCGCATTCATGAACCCGTAACTCGCAACTGGGCGGCAGACTGGATCGCCAACATCCTGACGCGTGAGGGCGTGACGGTCACGCCTGACGTGAAGGACCACCTTTGGTCCGCACTGTCGTCTCTCGCCTCCGCGCCGGTGGGTGAACGCACCCTGACAGGGCTTTCAGTGCTGTTGCAGTCTCAAGACCTAAAACGCGCCTTGCAGCCTTATTGCATCGGTGGCGCTTTCGGCCATTTGCTTGATGCTGAAGACGAGCAGCTCGGTACGGCCACCGTCCAGGCCTTCGAGACCGAAGGGCTCATCGGCACCGGTGCGGCCTCTGCCGTGCTGGCCTATCTCTTCCACCGGATCGAAGCCCGCCTCGACGGCTCGCCAACCCTGTTGATCATCGACGAGGGCTGGCTGGCGCTGGATGATACAGGTTTCGCCGGGCAGTTACGCGAATGGTTGAAGACCCTGCGCAAGAAAAACGCCAGCGTCGTCTTCGCCACCCAGTCATTGGCGGACATCGACGGTTCGGCCATCGCACCCGCGATCATTGAAAACTGCCCAACCCGGCTGTTCCTGCCGAATGAACGCGCCCTCGAGCCACAGATTGCCGAGATCTATCGCCGCTTTGGCTTGAACGACCGGCAGATCGACATTCTCGCCCGGGCCACGCCAAAACGCGATTACTACTGCCAATCCCGACGCGGCAACCGTCTCTTCGACCTCGGATTGGGCGAGATTGCCCTCGCCTTCACCGCCACCTCTTCCAAATCCGATCAGACCGCGATCACCCGCATTCTCGCCGAACACGGGCGCGAGGGTTTCGTCTCGGCCTGGTTGAGCGAACGCGGTGTCAATTGGGCCGTCGATCTGCTTCCCAGCCTGACCAATCTGGCCCCCACGCCACCAGCTTCAGACATCGAAGATCAATTCGCAAAGGACTCGTCAGCGGGTCCCACACCCCTCACCCAAAAGGAGACTTCCTCATGACCGCCAAACACCTCACCCTCCGCCTGGCGACCGTGCTGCTGCTCGCAGCGCCGGTTGTCGGCACCGTTGCACCCACACCTGCGCACGCGTTCTTCGGCGGCTTCGGGCGCATCGTCTACGACCCGCAGAACCACGCCGAGAACATCCTGTCGGCCGCCCGTGCCCTCGAACAGATCAACAACCAGATCACTTCACTGCAGAACGAGGCGCAAATGCTGATCAATCAGGCGCGCAATCTGACCAGCCTGCCCTATTCGGCACTGCAGGACCTTCAGCAATCGGTGCAACGCACGCAGCAGCTTCTGGGCGAGGCGCAGCGCATCGCCTATGACGTTCAGGCAATCGATCAGGCCTTCCAAACTGATTACGGCCCGGCCTCGCTCACGGCCAATGACCAGGCACTCGTCGATGGGGCCCGCGAGCGCTGGCAGACGACCGTCGGTGGCCTGCAAGACGCGATGCGGGTGCAGGCCGGGGTCGTCGGCAATCTGGAGACCAACCGCGCACAGATGTCTGCGCTGATCGGTGAGAGCCAGGGCGCGACCGGGGCCTTGCAGGCGACGCAAGCCGGAAACCAGCTCCTCGCCCTGCAATCGCAGCAAATCTCGGACCTGACAGCGCTGATGGCCGCGCAAGGCCGAGCCCAGAACCTGGAAGCGGCACAAATGGCGGCGGCCCAAGAGCAGGCCCGTGAGCAGCGGCGGCGGTTTCTGGAACCCGGCACAGGCTATCAGCCGGGCAATGCCCAGATGTTTCAGAACTGAGGTTTGAGATGAAAGGCGCGCTCCTCCTTCGGCTTGGCATTGGTGTTTTCGCCTTCATGGCAGTCCTCGGCGCATTGCTGGAGATCGCGCGTGAGGATGACATTGATACCCGATCCATCCCCGAACGGCCCGAGGTGAATGATCCGCTGCGCGCAGAGTTGCAGCGCTGCCGGGACCTTGGAGACGCCGCTTTGGATGATCTCGACTGCGCCGCCATTTGGGCCGAGACCCGCCGCCGTTTCCTGGACCCGGCACCAACCTCAGACCCGGAGGAGTGACCCAATGGGTGGCACAGGCGTCATCGACCGCTTCCTTGAGGTCTTCACCAGCTACATCGACAGTGGGTTCGGTCTGCTGGGCGGCGAGGTTGCCTTTCTCGCCACCACGTTGATCGTGATCGACGTCACGCTAGCGGCGCTGTTCTGGGCTTGGGGCGCGGATGACGACATCCTCGCGCGGCTGATCAAGAAAACCCTCTTTGTCGGTGCCTTCGCCTACATCATTTCGAACTGGAACGCGCTCGCACGCATCATCTTCGAAAGCTTCGCCGGGCTCGGACTGCAGGCCAGTGGCACCGGGTTCAGCGCCACCGATCTGATGCGTCCGGGGCGCGTCGCTCAGGTTGGGCTCGATGCCGGAAGACCGATCTTGGCCTCGATCTCGGACCTGATGGGCTATGTCAGCTTCTTCGAAAATTTCATACAGATCATCGTGCTGATGTTCGCCTGGGCCATGGTGCTGCTCGCCTTTTTTATTCTCTCGGTGCAGCTCTTCATCACTCTGATCGAGTTCAAGCTGACGACGCTCGCGGGCTTCGTGCTGATCCCTTTCGGCCTTTTCGGCAAGACCGCATTTCTCGCCGAACGGGTACTCGGCAACGTCGTCTCTTCGGGCGTCAAGGTGCTGGTGCTCGCCGTGATCATCGGCATCGGGTCGAGCCTCTTCGGGGAATTCACGGCCGGGTTTGGCGGCGATCAGCCCAATATCGAAGAGGCCATGGCCATCGTGCTGGCCGCCCTTTCCCTTCTCGGCCTCGGCATCTTTGGCCCCGGCATCGCCAACGGGCTGATCTCCGGAGGACCGCAACTCAGCATGGGCGCCGCCGTCGGCACCGGGCTCGTCGCCGGAGGTGTCACCGCCGTCGGGATGGCCGGAACGGGCATGGCCGCAGGCGCTGCAGGACGCGGTGTGGCTGTAGGCGCGCGCGGCGGGGCCGCGACCGTGGGCGGGGCGTCCGCCGCTTATAGTCTTGGGTCGGCCGGACGAACAGGAGCCGCAGGGGTCGCCTCTGGGGTCGGTGGTATCGCACGGGCTGGTGCTGGTCTTGCCACCAGCCCGTTGCGCCACGCCGCGTCAGCCTTGAGCGACAGCGCCCAGGGTGGCGCACGGGCTGCGGTTACGGCCAGCGGCGGGGCAATCACCGGCGGCGGTAATCCTGATGCCCCGACACCTTCATCCAGCCCGCCCGCTTGGGCCGCGCGCATGGGTCGTGCGCAAACGCTTCACCATGGCGCGACCGCCGCCACCCATGCTTTGCGCTCAGGCGACAGCCCCGGCAGTGGCACCTCTGTCAGCCTTTCGGAAAGGGATCCCTGATGTTCAAACGCCCCTCGCTCACCTACGGCAAGACACCGGAACCCGAGACCCCCTATCAGAAAGCGGCACAAGTCTGGGACGACCGCATCGGTTCGGCCCGCGTGCAAGCCAAGAATTGGCGGCTGATGGCCTTCGGATCGCTGTTCCTTTCCGCCGGGCTGGCCTTCGGTCTCGTCTGGCAATCCACGCAAGGCACGGTCGTGCCCTGGGTCGTCGAGGTCGATCGGCTGGGCGAGGCCCGCAGCGTCGCCCCCGCCAGCGCCGACTACGAGGTGACCGACCCGCAGATCGCCTATCACCTCGCGCAGTTCATCGAACGGGTCCGCGCCATCCCGGCTGATCCTATCGTCGTGCGCCAGAACTGGCTGCGCGCCTATGAGTTCACCACCGATCGCGGCGCGATGGCGCTGAATGATCATGCCCGGTCCAACGACCCCTTCGCTCAGGTCGGCGAGGTCCAGATCTCGGTCGATGTCTCCAGCGTCATTCGCGCCTCACCCGACAGTTTCCGCATCGCCTGGACCGAGCGGCGCTATCAGGACGGCAGTCTCGCCGCGACCGAGCGCTGGACGGCGATTCTGACCATTTCGGTCCAGCCGCCCCGCAGCGCCGAACGGCTCCGTCAAAACCCGCTCGGCATCTATGTCCACGCCATCAACTGGTCCCGGGAGCTTCAGCAATGAGACGAGTACACAGCACTATCCTCATCACACTGACCGCGTGCCTTTTGCTGAGCGCCTGCGCAAGCTACACCCCGCCCGAGATCGACTATGACAGCGATGTCCCCGCTTTGCCCGCGCCTCCGCCGCCCGTGGTCGAAGAACCGCTGCGAGCCATCCACACGCCACCGCCCTGGACCCCGTCGCGGGGCGGCGACGCGGATGCCGCCACCGCAGAGGCCCGCGTCATCAATGCCAATGCCGCCGCCCGTGTCGAACCCCGCCGCGAGGGCTATTACAATGCGATCCAGGTATTCCCCTACAGCGAAGGCGCACTCTACCAGATCTATGCCGCCCCCGGACAGATCACCAACATCGCGCTGGAACCCGGCGAGCAATTGACCGGAGCGGGGCCGATTGCAGCCGGAGACACGACGCGCTGGATCATCGGGGACACCGAAAGCGGCAACGGGCGCACCGCCCGTGTGCACATCCTGGTCAAACCGACCCGGCCCGACATCACGACCAATCTCGTCATCAACACGGATCGGCGCACCTATCTGCTGGAACTGCGCGCCAATGAGACCTCCTACATGCCCTCCGTCGCCTGGTCCTATCCGCCGGGGCGTGCACAACCGCGCCCGCCTGCAATCCAACGGCCCGTGATCCCGCCGGCCAGCCACCGCAACTATCGCTATGGGCTGCAAGTTGAAGGGACCACCCCACCTTGGCGACCGGACAGCGTGTTTGATGATGGCCGCCGCGTCTATGTCGTCTTTCCACGCGGGATCGTGCAAGGCGAGATGCCGCCCCTCTTCGTGCTTGGAGCCGATGGCAGCGCGGAACTGGTGAACACCCGCGTGGTCCGCAACGTCCTGATCGTTGACCGGCTCTTTGCTGCCGCTGAATTGCGGCTCGGAGGTGACGATCAACAGGTGGTCAGGATCGTGCGCACCGATGGGAGACCGCGTCCATGACCACGTCAGCCTCAGACCCAGCAGTGCCGCCGTCAGCAAATCCAAGTGACCCGTTCCGTCTACGGCCCGATCCGCCCCGCGTCGTGCGCCTCTCCCGCAAGGTCCTCGGCGGCCTCGCCGTCATCACGACCGTCGGTATCGGCGGTGCCTTGATTTTCGCCTTGCAAGACCGCCCGGCCCGGGACCGCCCCGGCGAACTCTTCACCACGGAAAACCGCCCCACCGCCGACGAGCTGCGCCGCCTGCCTTCAGATTACAGCGGCATCCCGCAACTCGGACCCGCGTTACCCGGAGACCTCGGACGTCCGATCCTACGCACACAGGACGCGGGTCAACCTGTTCCCGCCTCACCCATGCCGGGGCCAGACCCAGCCGAGCAGCGCCTACTGGAGGAAGAAGAGGCCGCTCGCACCAGCGAGGTGTTCTTTGCAACGCAATCACCGACCGCTCCTTCGGGCTTCGCTGCACCCAGTACCTCACCTCCGGGTAGCTTCAGCGCACCACAACCGGACAGCGGAGCACAAACGGATCAAGATCGGGAACTCGCCTTCCTCAATGCCCCCGTCGACCGTCGCATCGTTGCCCCTGATCGTGTCACACCACCCGCCTCGCCCTACGTCCTGCAGGCCGGGTCGGTCATTCCCGCCGCCCTCGTCACTGGTATTCGCTCTGACCTCCCCGGCCAAATCGTCGCTCAAGTGACCCAGAACGTCTATGACAGCCCCTCAGGGCGCTATCTCCTGCTGCCGCAAGGCTCCCGACTCATTGGCGAATATGACAATGGCGTGGGATTTGGCCAACGCCGCATCCTGCTTGTCTGGACCCGAATCATCCTGCCCGATGGCCATTCCATCGTTCTGGAACGCCAACCCGGAGCGGATAGCGCGGGATATGCAGGCCTTGAGGACAGTGTCGATCACCATTGGGGCGGTGTATTGAGGGCGGCAGTTCTTTCTACACTGCTCAACATCGGTGCCGAACTGGGGACTGATGATGAAGACCCCATCGCAAGTGCCATCCGCGACGGCGCACAGGACACCATCGGCGACGCGGGCCGCGAGATCGTGCGCCGTCAGATCGATATTCCGCCAACCCTGACAATCCAGCCGGGGTTTCCGGTGCACGTGATCGTGACCCGCGATCTGATCCTCGAACCGCAAGGAGGTCACTGATGACCAAGTTGAAACTGGGCGCTTTGTCGGACGACAAACCGGTCAAACTGACCGTGGAACTGCCAGCGCCTGTCAATCGCGATCTCGTTGCCTATGCAAAGGTGCTGGAACGACAGACCGGCCAGACGGTTGCGGAACCGGCAAAACTGATCGCTCCGATGCTTGAGAGGTTCATGGCAACGGATCGAGGCTTCGCGAAGTTGCGACGAGCAAATGCTAGCTCACCGCCTGGAAAGGGCGAATAGAGCAAACGACATCTTGCGTATTCACGTCATCGACAAGTCAACCGAAATCGGATTGATCAGCAGCCTGGCATTGCAGATCGAAGCATCGGCATCGGCATCGGCATCGGCATCGGCATCGGCATCGGCATCGGCATCGGCATCGGAAGGTGACGATCAATTTGGCTGAATGACAGTCTCATTGCAGTTCGCGTATCGTTTTCCGTTGCCAAGCTTGTCCTTCTGCCAATTATTTCGTTGGCAGCTTCAGTTCATCCTACACTTCAGTCTCGCGACTCGATGAATCGTGTTGCTTACCGATAGTTCCCGAACGTAGGGTGCGCGACAACGAGACGAAAAATCCAATGATTTCAAAAGCCCCCTCGTTTGACGGGCTCTTTGACGGTAAATGCAAATGGAAAAAAATATTTGCCTATCAATATCAAGTTCTTAGAAGATCAGTTGATAATCGAGTGGGAATAGTTTAGCCTGCGTCAGCTCTTCGATCCGGTTTTGGTAGTTTGATCTCGTCGTCGACTGGAAGGCAGCGTTATGGAGCAGGTCCACTACCGGAACGCCGTGATACCTGCGACTGCAGCCGGACGATGCGGGGACCGTCCGGCAAGCTCAGTGGAATGAGCGCGAAGGCCGCGCCTGTGGCAAGGATCACAGGTCCTTTCGTCTGTATTTCCCATTACGTTTGATCAACCCCAAGAGTCTCGGGAACGTATAAGCCAATCCAGACAAGACGTCCGTCATCAGCCGCGTCCGGCTTCACCTTACCGGGCACGCTTCTCATCCGATCGTTGCCAAAAATGGAAAGGTGCCCAGCATCCAGTAGGACAAGCGCGACAGCTGCCCGGTCATCACCGCGATACCCATCAGCACCATGACTCCGCCCGCCCCTTTGTAGAGAATGCGGCCTGATCGTCCGATGCGTCGGGTTCGCGCGGCAATCGCGTCGGTAAAGAGCGCTGCGAGCAGAAACGGAACTGCCAGTCCGAGCGAATAGATCGACAATAGCCAGATGCCACTGCTGAGGTTGGCAGAACTGGCACTGAGCGTCAGGATCGCACCCAGGATCGGGCCGATGCAGGGGGTCCAGCCAAAGGCGAAGGCCAGGCCAAGCGCATAGGCTCCCAACGGACGTCCGCCCGGTATGTCAAGATTGAACCGGCTATCCCGCGTCATGATATCCAGCCGAAATAACCCGATCATCACGAGGCCGAACAAAACTATGATGGCTCCGCCGATCAGGTTCAGCTCGGTCCGCCAGGACAAAAGCAGCGATCCCAACACGCTGGCCCCGGCACCCATCGCCACAAATACCGATGAAAACCCCAGAATGAAGCAAGTGCTTAGCCCCAATGCTCCAAGGCGCGCACGAATTCCGACGTGGCGCTTGCGCATCAGGTCCGGCTGACCTGCGATGTAGGACACATAGCCAGGCACCAGCGGTAAAACGCAGGGCGAGAGGAACGAGATCGCGCCTGCCAGAAACGCGGCAAGAATGCCGATACCCGAGATATCCGGCATCAGCGATGCCCCTCTGGCCGGGCAAGGGTCAAGATCGACAAACCATCTTGAATATACGGATATAGGTTTAAATCGCCCAAAGTACCCTTCCCATTCATCTAAACATGTCCACAGCCCGATCCCAGAGCCCGCGCGGACTGGCACTATGCGGCTTGCCATAATCGTTGACCAAGGCGTTGACAAATAACACCATGTTGACTGAATCGAATTCGAGTCCGTAGAAATTCCCGCGCCAGCGTCCCGTCTTGTCGATTACATGGGTCACGACGCCGTGGGTCTGTGTTCCGTCCTCCGTGACTGCAAACTTGTGGCCGAAGTCCTGCGCCAGATCGCGAGTTGTTTCCGGGGGCTGACCGGGTGCGATGGTCAGAAAGGCCCAGTTCGCCGGATTCATTCCATGGATCGTTCCGTAGTCCCGCAGCACTTCAGGCGTATCATTCTCAGGGTCGGAGGTGATCGAGACAAATTGCACGCGGTCTTTCATCTGCGTCTGATTGATCCGCGCCTGCACATCGGCCAGCTTTTCGGTGTGAAGCGGGCAAGCATCGGGACATTGGGTATAGACGAAATGCAAGATGACAACCTTGCCCGCAAAGTCTGCTAACCTGAACAGCGTGCCATCGGCATCGCTCAGCAAAAAGTCGGGCGCATCCTTGTCGAGCGCCTGAAAATAAGGCTCTTTGCTGCCGAACTCCTGTTCGAGTTCCTGCACCGAATGGGCGCGGAGCGGCGTTGCGGCCAGAGCCACCATCCCGGTCAGTGCCGCGCGTCTGTTTACAACAGTCATCCGATCTCTCCTGTCGGCCACATCCCGCGCCCTCTTACGGAAGCGGGATGTGCATGCCTTAGCCCTTGTTTTCGGGCTAAACCGGCATGGTGCCGCTTTCATCCATCGGCATCGTGCCGTTATTCATCGCGGTCATCATCTGGTTCATCTGCGCCAATTTCATGGCCGTTCTCCTTGGGTCGTCGTCATTAATATTCCGGTCGCCAGGTCTTAACTTCCCGTGCCATCATCTTTGGCACAGGTCTTTCCCGCTCCACCTTTCATGCAAAGTCCAAGCCCGCACATCACCGCGCAGGGTGCCAGTGCAAGGATCAGGGGGGCCGCCCCGACAGCCGCCAGCCAACCCCAATTAAGCGCCATGCCGCCGCCGATCAGCATCATCGCGCCCAGTATCAAAAGTCGCCGCCGCGTGAACCAAACCGTCAGCGCGGATAGCGACGCGCGAGTTTCGGGCAGTGTGGTGGATGTAGTGGATGTAGTGGATGTGTCTGACATTTTTCTCTCTCATTGCAGAGCGTTATAATATTCAGATGCAAAGCTGGATCACGGGGAGTTACTTCACGTATTGCCTCAAAAAGGCGACCATCTCCGGGTCATCCCATTCTGCCGGACCGACCAGCCGACCGATTTCACGACCATTCCGGTCAATCAGCAGCGTTGTAGGTAACCCAAACGCGCGCAGCGCCGTCGCCGACAGCATGGTGGTATCGACATACATTTTCAGTTTGCTGATACCGATCTCATCATAGAACCGCTGAACCACGCCTGCGCCTGCTCGGTCGATCGACAGCGCCAGAACCTCGAATCCCGGCCCGCCAAGCTCTGCCTGAAGGGCATCAAGCGTCGGCATCTCCTCGCGGCAGGGAACGCACCAGGTCGCCCATATATTCAGAAGAACGACCCGCCCCTGGAAATCCTCCAGATCCATGCGGCTTCCGTCTCTGGTGGCAAAGCGAACATTGGGCACAATTTGCGGAGTGTCATGGATAGCGAAACCCTGTGGAACGGCGGCTGCGGCCATTGCGGAAAACAGCCACGCCGCGAACGCCAGAACTGTATGTTTCATTGCGTCATACTCCCTGAATTTTCCGCATTCAGACGCCGCACGACCGGCATCACCTGATTTTCAAGGATCGGCCGCGTCAACTGCCCGATCACTTTGTAGGCAATGGTACCATCCGCCGCGACGACAAAGGTTTCGGGAATCCCGTAAACCCCCCAGTCGATCGCTACCCGTCCGTTCGGGTCGGCGCCGACCCGAGTATAAGGATTGCCGAGTTCTTCGAGCCAGGCTTCGGCCTCGTCGGGCAGGTCCTTGTAGTTGATCCCGTAAAGCTTCACCTCACCGCTCTGAGCGAGTTCCATGAACAGCGGGTGTTCCGCCCGGCAGGGCACGCACCATGAGGCGAAGAAATTCACCAGCGACACCTGCCCCCGCAGGTCAGCGGTTGCCAGACCGTCGGTCTGACCCTGAACCGGCGCCAGTACAAATTCGGGCACTGGCTTGTCGATCAGCGGTGACGGCAGATCCCTGCTGCTAAAGAACAGGCCCCAGCCAAACAGACCCATCAGCGCGAAGGCAACCAGCGGCGCAATCATCAGCGCAAAACCTCGGCGCGGTTTGGCTGCCATCGCCTCAGAATTGTCGACAGTCGTACTGTTTTCCCCGTCAGGCGTCATGTGCCATTGTCCGATCTGAGGTCTTTCAGCAATGCCATTGCGGCCAATACCAACACAACGATCACGAGAAGCCAGACCAGTCCCGCCACTGCCACCATGCCGCCGCCGTACAGTTCAAACATCATACTCGTCGTCCTTTCATATGCATTTCTCCGGTCCGGCGGCTACCATCCGCCGGACCGCAGACGTCGTTCACTCGACGGCATAAACCGTCGGTGTTTGCCCTGCTTCGACTGCAAAGACCTTCAGTGGCTCCATCTTCTCGCCACCCATGCCCGGCGATCCCATCGGCATGCCCGGCACGGTCAGCCCGATCATCTCCGGACGTTCGGTCAGGAACTTGGTCAGGGTCGCCAGCGGAATATGACCGCTGAAAGCATAGTCGCCGATGTTGAAGATGTGGCAGCCGGCAAAGTCAGCTGGGATCTCGGCATCGGCAGTTATCTGCTCCAGATCGTCGGTCGGGATGACCTCGACCTCGAAACCGTTTGCCGTGAGGAATTCAGCATAGCCCTGGCAACATCCGCAATACGGATCCTTGTAGAGCGTCACCTTTTCGGCGGTGACAGATGGTGAAAGGGACGTCTGTGCGTATCCGGGCGCGGCGGCAAATCCGGCAATCACCGTCGCCGCCCCGGCGAGCAGTGTTCTGCGCGTAAATGAGTTGATCGTTTTCATGTTCGAAGTCCTAGGATGATAGATGTCAGGATATGAAATCGGCACCGCTGACACAGAGTTCCCAAGGGCGGATACCGATAGAAATGGCGTATTCTGGCGCAGTCTTAGAGACTGAACAAAGTCGGTGGGAATGTCATGCCGTTGCCTTGACCTGATAATCCGGTGTGGAAAAATCAGCGGCGGCTGCAGACCCGACCGGGATTACGCCGTTCAGGCCATCCATCGCGGGGGCGAGAGATCGGGCGGCGGACTCACACCCGCAAGAAAGCTTGCAACCGCAAACCTGGGTGCCAGCGAAACCCGCAATGACCAGTTCACTGCCGTTGCCGAGGGCATGACCGCAGACCCGATAGAAAAGGCGCAAGGCACAGGACACCCGCCTTCGCAGGCAAGAACGTCACGTTCGGTCTGGTCTATGCAATCTGGGCAGTCCGTATCAGCAACCATCGAGGAAATTGCCGCTATCTCCGTTACCGAAGCGGCACCAAGCGTCGGAACAGCATCGGTAACATCCGCGACCGACACGGAAGTTCCGAATGATAGAGCTGCCACGAAGGCTATAATCAGGGCTTTGATCATGGCACCATTTACGACCCTGTCCTGGGGATAAGGTCAATAGCTGTCACATCACCTTGCGGTGACATTGCGCCGCATGTGGAAGTCAGCTTGAATCCTCGACGAAGCGAGGCAGACACCGTGCTGCGACAAAGTGCTCCTCCCGCGGTTCGCGGTCTGGAATTCAACGGATCGTCCAGATAGCCAGCGCCGCATGAACATACGAAACGTTTCAGTCAAAGTCGGATTGGTCGCGTCATATTCGGCACTTGCCCTCCTGATGTCTGCACCACGAACGATGGCTCATGGCGGAGAGGGCCTGACCGAGCAAACTGTCTGGTCGGCCTGGAATTTCACTCCCGAGGTAAGCGGTCTCACCGCCTTGACGCTTGTGATCTATCTGCGCGGCGCGGTGCGGCGGCGAACCAGCTCCGGACCGCAACGTCCTTTGCGACATCTGATGTTTATTGCCGGGATCTTGAGTTTGTTTCTGGCGCTGCAATCCCCTGTCGATGCGATGGCGGAACGCATGTTCCTGGCGCACCAGATCCAGCACATACTTTTGCGCATGGTCGGGCCGATGCTGATCGTGTTGTCCTACCCCGAAGCGGTACTGATCGCGGGTCTGCCACGACAGGTTCGAAAGCGGCTAATTGCACCGGTTTTGACGAACCGGAGACTATCGACCGTTTTTTCGACACTCACCCGGCCTTGGGCGGCGTTCTGGCTGTTCGTGCTATCGCTTTATGTCTGGCAGATACCTTCGGTTCACAACGCTGCTTTGACGAATTCGGCGATCCACTATGCGATGCACATTACCATGTTGATCGCGGGATTTCTTTTCTTTGCCATGATCTTTTCCCGACGTGATACCAAGGCCAGTCATGGCCACGGCCTTCGGATTTTTCTGTTATTTGCAACGATTGTTTCAAACATTCTTCTGGGTGCCCTTACGACACTGAAGGAAGTTGTGCTCTATACTGCCTACGATATCGAGGGGCGGCTTTTTGGCATCTTGCCGCTGGTCGACGAAACTGGCGGCGGCTACATTATCTGGGTACCCTCCAGCATGATGATCATAATAGCGATCATCGCGACGTTTCGCGGCTGGAATGCCGCCGAAGAGAGACGCTTTGCACGGCGCTATGAATGGACCGGGTCCAACAGTGCCGCGCTCGAATTCCCCGAAACAGCGGCAGAGTTGCGAATTAAGGTTGCTGGTCCGAACCGGCGAATGGGGCAAAGCCTGGCTCTGGGCAGTTTGGCGCTGTTCAGTATCGTCATGGCAACCGCGATCACCGTTTTGCAGTTGTAGCGACCCGACTGCGTCGCACGCACCCATCCGTCATCACCCGTGGCCGTAGCGCTTGGCATCTTCATGCGCCTGATCGGACCTTTCGAATTCCAGTGTCGAATGCCTGATCCCGAAGGTATTTTTCAACTCCGACTTTATCGTGCGTTTTATCTCCTCCAAATCACCCCAGCGGTCGATGTCGATCACCACATGGGTATCCAGCGCGGCGGCGTGTTCCTCCATCTGCCAGAAATGCGCATGATGCACACCGGCGACACCATCGATTGCCGCAATGGCGTCCAGAACCTCGTCGGTAACGATGTCCGGCGGACTGCCCAGCATCAGCGTGCGGATCGTGCCGCCAATTTCGGTAAAGGCAAGATAAAGGATATAGACCGCGATCAGAATGGTGATTGCCGGATCGACCCATCGAATATTATACAACAGGATCAGCACACCGCCGACGATTACCGCGACCGAGGCCAGTGCGTCGGACAAGTTGTGAATGAACAAGGCCCTGATATTCACGCTGCCCTTCTGCATCGAATAGGTCAACAGCGCGGTCGCGCTATCCACAACCAGCGCAACTCCACCCAGCCAGACCACCCACCAGCCTTTGACTTCGGGCGGGTCGATCATCCGCATCCCGCCTTCATAAATCAGGTAAAGTCCGATCACGATCAGCGTCGTGTAATTGATCAAAGCCGCTACGATCTCGATCCGACCATAACCGAAGGTCATCCGTGCGTCGGCCGGGCGGCGGGCAATCTTGCGCGCTCCAAAGGCGATCACCAGCGACGCCATGTCGGAAAAGTTGTGCAGCGCATCGGCGATGAGTGCGAGGCTGCCAGCAAAGATTCCACCGGCGACCTGGGCAACGGTCAGGATGCCATTCGCCCAGATCGCGATGCCGACGCGTCGGTCGCCGGCGTCAGGGTCCAGATGGGCATGGTCGTGATTGTGTGGCATCCGTTTCCCCTTCAGGTTCGCGCGTCAGGGCCATCGTGAACAGCCAGATGATGTTCGCGATGCGCATCCCGCAGGATGTTGATCCCTCCCCATACCGCTATGCCCGCAACTGCAATTCCGACCGCCAGATCGGGCCAGCTTGTACCAAGCCACCAGACCAGTCCGCCCGCCACAAGGATGCCACCGTTCGAAGCAAAATCATTGATGCTGAAGGTATTCGCCGCCCGGATGTTCACGTCCGGGTCCTTGATCCTTGCAAGAAGCCAGACGCAGACGAGATTCACCACAGCCGCAATCAATGCCATTGTAATCATCAGAGGCCCCAGTGGCTCGGAGCCTGCGTAATAGCGCCGTACAGCGTCGATCACGATGCCGATTGCAAACAGAAGAAGCACCGTTCCCGATACATTTGCCGCGATGCGCTGCCATTTGTCGGATCGGGTCATGGCAAACAGGCTGATTGCGTAGACCATGCTGTCGGATGTGTTATCGAGCCCGTTCGCGATCAGCGCACTGGAATCACCGAGTGCGCCAGTCGCAAAGAAGCCAAGTGATATGGCAACATTGAGCAGGAGTACGATCCATAGCGTTTTGCGTTGTTGGCTCCGAATTTCGGTCATTCGATTATTTCCTCAAACAGCAACAGCAGCACAAAACCGACATAGAAAATTGCCGCGACACAGGGTTGGTCTGGCATTTCGCGAGCCTCGACAAATAATTCCTGGCCACGGGATACAGCAATGCGACAAGACGGAACGCCAGAAAACCCGTGATGACTGGGTCGCACTTACAGTCAATGGGCCAGGGCGGGCACTGACGGCGATCCATGAAGCGATCACTGCCAGAATGGCGGGCGCTAATGTGTAAATCCAGGCTGCGGTCACACCGTTCCGTTCTTAACTGTTCCCGCTCAAACGACCCGGACGGTAGAAGGGTTCCCGTAACTTGCGGTCAAGATCCGATATCATCATGCGCGGTCAGGCATTCGGAGTGATCCCGCAACACTTCCAGCACACGACAATCTGCCACCTGGCCACCGCTGCATTCAACAATCATCCGCTTCAGTTCTTTTTGTAGAGCCTGGAGCCGTAAAAGCCGCTGCTCAACCTGTTTCAGCTGGCGTCGGGCAATCGAATCCGCATCCGCACAGGATTGCTGCGGATGATCCGATAATTCCAGCAATTCGCGGATCGCATCGAGTGAAAAACCAAGTTGCCGCGCGTGGCGAATAAATGCGAGCCGGTCCAGATCGGCTTCTTCATATCGGCGCTGGCCGCCTTCGGTGCGACCCGGTTCACGCAACAGGCCGATCTGCTCGTAATACCGCACGGTCTGGACCTTGGTTCCGGTCTTGCGCGATAGTGTTCCGATGGTCAGCATCTTGTCCTCGTCTCTACAATGACTAGAGTAATATAGGCGCAGTGCAGACAGTTCGAGAGTCTGCGTTAAAGAAGTTCGCGTAACATCCCGATACCAGAAGATTTCGCTTGAAGCTCTAGCTGCTGAAGCTTGTAAAGCGTCCGTCAATCGTCATTTGCGGCAAGACCTTGCCACATATCGTAAATAAAGGCACCACAATGAAGCGAAGGTTTGCACAAGGCGCCCTGATCCTGCAACTGGCACTCTGGCCTTTGGCGGCGCTGTCGCAGCAGGCGACCGGGGATGGCGATATAATCGTCGAGAACCTCTGGGCCCGCGCCACGACGCCGGGCAACAAGGCTGCAGCCGTATATCTCACCATCAGAAATACCGGACAGAACCAGATCGACCTGATCGGTGTGCGCACTGACCGGGCTTCCATCGAGACCCTGCATAAAACTACGACAGACGCGCAGGGTTCGGTCCGGATGAGTGCTCTGGCGAATTTATGGATCGCTCCGGGTGAGACTGTAACCTTAGAACCCGGAGGTCTGCATGTCATGCTCCTTGACCTGGATACACCTCTCATCGAAGGCGAAACCCTGCCCTTGCGTCTCAAGTTCTACGATGGCGACGATCTGACCGTCATTGTGCCGATCCTTCCATCCGATGCGACCGGACCACAGCCATGACCCGGCCAAAATCGCTAGGCGTTCTCTCTGTCGCGCTTGCGTTCGCAACTGATCAGATCAGCAAGTCTGTAGCCATAGCCTACAGCGACATATTGGCGGATGGCATTCCGGTCGTGCCTGGCTTCAACCTGATTTTTCTGCGAAATGATGGAGTCACCTTCGGCATGCTTGGCGGTGTGCCATGGTGGGTATTGTCCGGGCTGGCGCTTGTTATCACTGTCTGGCTGGCGGTCATGCTGGCGCGGTCAGCATATGGTTTGGATGCCGCCGCCTACGGCCTTATCATCGGTGGCGCACTCGGTAATGTGGCGGACCGTATGCGCTTTGGGGCGGTGACGGATTTTCTCGATGTCTATATAGGCAGCTGGCACTGGCCGGCCTTCAACCTGGCCGATGTCGCCGTAGTGTGCGGCGTAGGCCTGATATTGTTGTCCGAGTTCCTTGGGTCACGAAAATCGGGACGACGCGAGAGCAGCGCCGACCTCGGCTAGCTGCCAGCCAGTCGGCGACTACAGTTCCAGCGCAGAGGTCAAGCCACTTTCTTCCAGATCCCAGGCGGCGCTCCACTGGTCCGATTGTCGTTCAAGTATAAGGTAATTGCGTTCAGCAATATAGCGAGCGCGCTGCCCCGGCAGTCGTTCGGTGCGGATCGGATGATGCGCGAGCGGCGCGTCTCCCAATTGAGCTAGGCTGCCGAGAAATCTTGCCCATGCCCGGGGCGGCGGCCTGTGCGCGATACCGGAAGCGACAAGCTGGTCGACCCGCAGGCCTTTGCCGAGTTCCATCACCGCACGTGTCGCCAGATGAATTTCGCCGGAAACCACGGTGATGTTCTGCCCGTCCGTGCGCGCCATGTCCCGCACGAGGCGCAGCATCCGCCGCCATTCCTCGCGATGCGCACGGCTCTGCCACTGGTCGCGCAGGTCGTCTTCGTATTTCTGCATCCTCGGAATCGCGACCATGAGCGTCTCGAGAACTGATAGGCGCGGTCCGAGCAGTGGCACGCTGGATATCAGCAGAGTGCGCCCCGGCGGGTGGTGTCTGGCCTCTGCGTCCATCATGGCCCAGCCGCCCGGCCCGAGGATACTGCTCCTTGTGCGCTCCGACCTCAGGTCCGGTGCCAGGATGCGCAGACCGGGCGCGCGGACGCTCCAGCCCAGGTGGTGCCCCGCCGGATCGTGGAACCGCGCGGGGAGATCGCCGTCCGCCGCCGCCTGCTGGAAAATCAGCGAGCACTCACGTGCGGTCCCAAACAGCGTCTGGCCGACTGCAGAATGGGTCTGCCATCGCCTGAGCGAGCCCCAGCCATCACAGATGTCGTGATCGTCCCACTGCATCAGCGACGGAACGCGCGCGGCGATCCAGGCGAATTCGGGCGCGGCATAAAGCGCCGCATAGCGATCCAAGAGCCGTTCGCGCAAATGATGGCGCAGATCGGACAGATCGGCGGGCGACGGGTCCGGGGGGATCTGCGATGGCCAGTTCTCACTCAGGCGATGTCCTCGCGTGACTTCGTCCGCGTAGACCTGATCCCCACCATGCAGCAAAAGTGCGAACGGCGCCTCGCGGTGCGCCTCGCTAAGACGCGCCCACATTGCGTTGCGTTCCGATCCCTCGCGCTCCAGGTCGCCGACCTCTTCACCGTTGCACGACACAAAGGCGATCCGCAGATCGCCGCGCAGGTTGCAGGCCACAGGGTAGGTCTTGCCGTTCCAACGATATTCGGAAGGCCGATCAGCTGGCAGATTGAAGCGCGCGCGCCAGACCGTTGCCCGGTCGAACCGCGCCAGTACAATGGCATCATGCATGCCGTCGGCCGCTTCGACGGGCGGCGGGCGCTCGGCTCTTTCCGAAATGAACAGCGCCGAAAATTTCAACGCCGCGTCGGCAATATTGTCGAGGATAAGGATTGGACCAATCATGAGCGGACGGGACGCAGTCATGCAACTTTTCCACAGGCTTGATGTCCAGCGTTCCACGATGATGATCCAGACCAGAACAACACGCGCAGGCCTTGCCGAGTTTCCGGCATATCGAGCCCGAACGTCGCATCAGACATCGACGAGGTAGGCCAATGCACGGGAATTCGGACAGGAATAGTTGTTGATGTACCGATAATTGTCACCATCGCGACCTGCGCCTCAGGATTGCCGACACTGCAATTAACGCGAAGCCCCCGGCAATCCAGACCAGCAGGAGCCCTGCCTTGATGATGAAATGCAGCGGGCCGACCGCCCAGCCGATCCCTCCCCCGACATTGGCCATATCGCTCAGGACTGCCGCTTGCTGACCAAGCCCCAGCCAGCGCGCGACGCCAGTGCCTGCATCGGTCAACGGGCTGACTGATCCGGCAAGCCAGTCAAGCACCGAATCGACCAGCAGATAAGCGCCGCAGAACGGAACAGACCAGACAATCAGCGCGGTCACGATCAAACCTGGAGAAAGCCGTATACGGCCTGACGTCCCGTCATGGGTACGTCGGCCCTCGCCGCCGCGCGGTTCGGAATACCGCGACACGTTGCGGCCATGCTGATTGCGGTGATACCCCACCTCGCTACTCCAACTTCGCCTCCATTTCGCTCAGCGATGCGTCTCGCCTTCGGCCTCGCGTAGGGCGGCATCCTCGATCTGGATCGTGGTATGGGTGATGCCAAAGCCCTCGCGCATGCTATTCTGCGCGGCGATCAGCGTATCGCGCCGGGTCTCGATATCATCGACGACAAGATGACAGCTCATTGAATCGAAGCCCGACGTCAGGGTCCAGACATGCAGATCATGCACCGCCGTTACCCCCGGCAGGTCCAGCAAACCACGCTCCAGCAGACCGATATCGACCTCTGGTGGCGTGCCCTCCATCAGGATGATGACCGCGCTTTTCAACAAGATCCACGTGCGCGGCACAATGAACAACCCGATGCCAGCACCGATGATCGGATCGGCCAGTGCCCAGCCGGTGAACATGATCACCAACGCCGCCAGTATCACCCCGACCGAACCCAGCATGTCGGCCAGCACTTCGAAATAGGCGCCCTTCAGGTTCAGGCTTTCCTTCGATCCGGCATGCAGCAGCCGCATCGACACCAGATTGACAGCAAGGCCCACGACCGCAACCACCAGCATCGGCCCGCTGAGGATTTCCGGTGGGGCGAGGAACCGCTGCCAGGCCTCGTAGAGAATGTAGATCGTCAGCAGCAGCAGTACGACCGCATTGGCCAGCGCCGAAAGCACCTCCATCCGCACATAGCCAAAGGTCTTTTGCGGCGTCGCCGGCCGGGCGGCGAAGCGGATCGCCACCAGTGCCAGAAAAAGCCCGCCGACATCGGTCAGCATATGCGCCGCATCGGCCAGAAGCGCCAGGCTGCCGGTCCAGAGTCCGCCGATGACCTCGACCACCAGAAAGGTCGAGGTCATCGCCAGCGCCCATTTCAGGCCGCCGCTGTGGCGCCCCGCTGCGGTGTCGGTTGCCCCGGTGGTCCCTGCACCATGTCCTGCGCCCATTGTCGGCCCCTGCCGTATTGGGGCGGACACCGAAGTCCGGTGCCCGCCCGCGATTGCGTTGCCTACATGCAACCTTGTCTAGTCGAAGATTTCCGACAGCCAGGACTTGCGGCGATAGCCGCCGTGTTTGCCATAGCCGCCGTGTTTGCTTCCATGGCCGCGATACCTGCCGTCGTCATCATAGCCGCGCGGCTGCGGTTCAGGGGCGCGCAGCGCCAGATCGGCGGCGCTACGTTCGATGATCTTGTCCAACTCGCCCCGGTCGAGCCAGACGCCGCGGCACTGGGGGCAATAGTCGATCTCGACGCCTTGCCGATCCGACATGGTCAGCGCCACCTTGCACACCGGACAAAGCATCGAGGATGTCTTGTCGGCGGATGTCCGTTCCGGCTCGCGTCCGGGTTCCTTGAGTTCAATGACCATGTGCCAGTGCTCCTTTTGCCATGTTTTCGCCGACGCGCTCGCCGCCTTTCGGTGCCGCCGGCCCCTGCCCCTTGGCGCGCAACAGGCGCAGTGCGTTGGCAACCACGATCAGCGACACGCCGACATCGGCGGCGATTGCCCCCCACATAGTGGCCATGCCGAAGGCGGTTAAGCCCACGAAGGCGGCTTTGGTCGCAAGTGACAAACCTATGTTCTGGCGAATGATCCACATCGTGCGCCGCGAATGGCCCACCAGCCACGGCACTTTGCCGATATCGTCGGTCATCAGCGCGATATCCGCCGTCTCAATCGCCGCATCCGACCCCACGGCACCCATCGCGATGGCAAAATGCGCCCGCGCCATTGCGGGTGCATCGTTCACCCCGTCGCCGATCATCGCCACCATATCGTGGGTCGCGACCAGTTCCTCGATCGCCGTCACCTTGTCTTCGGGCAGAAGCTCGGCGCGCACCTCGTCGATACCAACCTCGGCGGCCACAGCACGCGCGGTGCGTTCATTATCGCCGGTCAGCATGACAATGGTGTTCACGCCCTGCGCATGCAGCTTGGCGACAATGCCTTTGGCGTCAGGACGGATCCGGTCGCGCAGCTCGATCAGGCCCAGAAGGCCCTTGTCATCGCCGACCGCGACCAGCGTACTGCCCGCGCCCTCGATCCGGTCCACGACGTTGCGGGGCATTGCGGCGCCCATGTCCTTCTCGGTGGCAAAGCGGTCGGATCCAAGCCAGATCGCGCGGCCAGCATGCAGACCTTCGACGCCGCGCCCCGGCACGGTACGGGTGTCCTCGGCGGGCGTGGCCTTGATGCCGTCGCGTTCGGCGCGTGCCAGAATTGCGCGGGCCAGAGGATGCGACGAGCGCGCTTCGAGCGCCGCCGCCGCCGCGATCAGATCGCGCTCCGAGGTGTCGCCCAGCGGATGCAGGCTCGCCACCTCGGGTTCGCCCATGGTGATCGTGCCGGTCTTGTCCATCGCCAAGGCGGTCAGCCGCGCCGGGGCCTCGACATAGGCACCGCCCTTGATCAGCACGCCGTTGCGCGCCGACGAGGCCAGCGCCGCGACGATGGAAACCGGCGTCGAGATCACCAGCGCACAGGGGCAGGCAATAACCAGCAGCACCAGCGCATTATAGATCCAGAAGGCCCAGGCACCGCCAAAGGCAAGCGGCGGCACAAAGGCGATCAGGATCGCCAGCACCATCACGATAGGGGTATAGATGCGGGCGAATTTGGCCACCCATTGTTCGACATCGGCACGGCGCGAATGCGCGTCGCCGACCATGCGGATGATCTTCGAAAGCACCGTGTCGCTGGCCAGTTTGGTCGCACGCACCGTCAATGTGCCTTCGCCATTGATCGTGCCGGCATAGACCTCGTCGCCCGGCTCTTTCGACACAAGCGCGCTTTCGCCGGTGATCGGGGCCTGATCGACGCCCCCCGCACCTGCGACAACTTCGCCGTCCAGCGCGATCCGGTCGCCGCCGCGCACGATGAACTTGTCGCCGACAACGACCTGTGCCGCGGGCACATCCGCCTCGGTGCCGTCATCACGGATGACCCGCGCGGTCGGAGGTGCCAGATCAAGCAGTGCCGCTACGGCGTTGCGGGCGCGCCCGACGCTCCAGCTTTCCAGATAGAGCGACAGCGAGAAGAAGAAGGCCACCGTCGCCGCCTCGAAATAGGCCCCAAGGCCGATGGCTCCGACCACCGCGATGATCATCAGAAGGTTCATGTCTGGCGACAGTCGCCGCGCCGAAGACCAGGCCTTGGGGGCCACCAGCCAGGCACCAAACACGATCGCCAGCAGAAACGACGTGATCTCGACTACGGGCATCGCCGTTGCCCCGTGATCAGAAAAAATCTGGACCGCTCCTGCCGGGCCGCTTTCCACCGCGTGATATAGAAAACCGCCGGCCCAGAACCCGCCCGAAAGGGCGGTAAAGAATTTCTGCCGTTTCAGATGCGCCGCGCGGTCGACCTCGGCGCGTCCTGAATCGAAGACTGAAGCGGTCATGCCGGTTTTGCCGATCAGGGCGATTATCCGGTCGTCGGGCAAGGGCGTGGCGCTGTCCAGAACTGTCATCCTGCCGTTGATCACATCGAAGGCCAGATGCTCGGTTCCGCCGACCGCCGGTCCAAGTGCCTTGTTCAGGATCGAAACTTCTTCAGCGCAATCCAGTCCGTTGACCAGAAAGCTGCGCCCCGCCGCATCTACATTGCCGACTGGACCTATATCCCCGCACATCGCATCACTGTCCGACCCGCAGCAGGATGAATCTGCGCCATGCACGTGCTTTTGATGATCATGCTTGTGATCTTTGTCGCGTGAATGGGCATGGTCTTGTTTGGGGGCGGCCATAGGTTTTCTCCAGGCGAATCATAACTTCAGGCCGAAGATAGGAGCTACAGTTACTAGAGCTTCAAGAGGCATGTCACACTTAATGAACCGGGTCGGTGTGAACGCTCGTCCAAGACGAAACATTGCAAGTTGCAGCCAGCGTCACCGGATGCAACGCTAGCGCCGGAGAATCGAAATTGATGAGGACGATATGTGGGTACGCAGTAAAACAGTGATGGTAATGTCATCTGTGCTTTTCACGGCGGGTTGCGCCGCATCGGCCATCACTCCCTCTGGACGAGAAGCGGCCCGAGACGCCGAGCGGGCTGCAGCCATCGCCGCCCTGGCCGCGCCTGGACAGAACGTCGCATCTGCGCGCCTTCTGCCACAGGACAACTGCTACTGGTATGAACATACCGGACCTGTGGAAACGACATTGCTGCCGCTCGTGAACGTCGACGGACAACCTATCTGCCTTCAAAGCAAGACATGACCGATCATCCGTCGATTGAGTTAGAAGCCTTTGCGAGAACCGCAGGTGCGACTCAGCTTCGGGCTGTCACGGCATCTTCAGCAGGGTAAAGGACAGCGGTCGATTCCATAGCAACAGTCGGGTAGAGATCGTTGATATGAGCCATCACCATGCGGACGCAGCCGGAACTCGCCCGGCTGCCGATGGAGCGCGGAGACGGGGTGCCGTGGATCCGTAGATAGGTGTCTCGGTTGCCGACATACAGATAGAGAGCACGCGAACCGAGTGCATTCTCGGGGCCAGGCTCCATCCCTTTCGCATACTTCGCATAGACTTCGGGTTCACGCTTGATCATGTTCTGCGTCGGGGTCCAGTGGGGCCACTCTACCTTACGCCGGATCTTGTAGGTGCCCGGCTCGTACAAATCGCCACGGCCAATGGCGACACCGTAGCGCATGGCCGTTCCGCCCGGTTCGATGTGATAAAGATATCTCGCAACGGCATCGACGTGAATATCGCCCGGTGTGAGCGTGTCATTGGCTTCCACCCGCGTAGGCATGAAACGCGGATGCAAGCCCCACGGATTCGAGACAGCAGGATCATAGTTCGGAGGCGTTATCTGAGCATCCCACTCCGCCTTCTGCGCGTCACTCGGCCATGTGCTGGCAAACGCCGGGCGGGTAAGCGCAACCGAGAACAACGCTGCGGATGTCGATATGAAATGTCTTCTTTTCAGCATGTTATTCAGGTCCCTTGAGAAAGATTTGTCCGTTCGCCTATCAAATAGCTTCTATTGAAACTAGAGCTTCAAGCGTTTGTTTCAACTGTCGCAGTTGCATGCAACCAGGAGAATGTTTCAGAGACCTTTCCGCCCCAGCTTCTCAATCCTTCGAGAAACATGGTCGGTCTTGCCCCCAAGCGTGCGCGCCAAAGCATCTCTGCGGCGCGACGATTACCTACACCGACTTCAGTCAGAAACTATAATAACAGATTGGTGTGCGAGAAAAATGCGGGCGAACTCTTGCCGAAAGAACTGTATAACACCAATGCGTTTGGCACCTTCCGTTCCCGTAGGGTCGCCCACGCAGCCGTCGTCTGACCGATGCCCGGAAAGAACCTTACGCTAGCCTGCACGATGAATCTTGCCGGGTCTGACGGCAAACGTTCATTCCTGTCGCTGAACGACCGGTCCAACCTGGCGATATAGTACGCCGGGCCCATCCACAGACTTACACATTTGCCGGATCATCTTCCGCCGCGTGGTTCCTGCAATCGGACCACAACAGACGTCCATTCCAGATTTCTTGCGCTGATCCTGTAACGGATTCGCACTGCCAACGTCCTCATAACGATCCCGCGGAAACGTGGAGTTGATCGTCGTTGCGCGACCTCGCGCTTTGAGGAGAGGCCAAAATGTCAGATACCAAATCCATCCGCATCTATCCGGTCGGCATGTCTCTCGGCATCCTGCTGGCGGTCAGCTTCGCACTCTGCGTGCTGTTCGGGCTCCTGTTTCCCTGGGCCACCATGTATCAGGCGTGGCTACCTTTGCTGCCCGGCGTAAGCTGGATCAGCTGGCCAAGCGCGCTTCTGGGCCTCGTCGAAAGCTTTGCTTACGGCTGGTACATCGCCGTGATCTTCGTGCCCGCCTGGAACTTCTTCTCGAGAAGGGCCATGGCATGAACATCGTCACGCCGATGAAACCGCTGATCGCCGCAAATACAGAAGCCGCCAGTGAGCGGGGTGTCAGCTCGCCCGTCCCACCCGATCCGCTTGCCTACGGGCGCGATCTTTGGGAACGCTCGGTGCTGTTTCTGGATACGCTGCGCCAACGGGCCGACAATATGATCGCCCATGACCGGGCGGGCATGCCGCCGTTGCTGAATTTCAAATACGAAACCCTGCTGGATGCGCGGCAGTTCGAGCGCCCGGCCAATTACGCCCTGCTCAGGGTCACCGAAGTCGACGGAAACTGCTGGGACGATTGTGTCGATGCAGCAAAACCGCCTGTTATCGTCGTCGATCCCCGTGCGGGCCATGGGCCGGGCATCGGCGGGTTCAAGCGTGACAGCGAGGTCGGCATGGCGATGGCCGAGGGGCATCCGGTCTATTTCGTCATCTTCTTTCCGGAACCTGAACCCGATCAAACGCTGGAGGCTGTGCTGTTCGCCCTGCGCCGTTTTGTAGAAGAGGTTGCGGCGCGTCACGATGACACGGCCCCGGTTCTCTATGGCAATTGTCAGGCTGGCTGGGCGGTCGTTCTGCTGGCGGCGCATTGTGAAGGACTTGCCGGGCCGGTCGTGCTGAACGGGTCGCCGCTGTCCTATTGGGCGGGCGAGGAAGGCGTGAATCCGATGCGCATCTCTGGCGGCTTGCTGGGCGGTGCGTGGCTGGCCCATCTGACCGCCGATCTGGGCGATGGGCGCTTTGACGGGGCCTGGCTGGCGCAGAATTTCGAAAGCCTCAAACCAGAAAAGGCGATCTGGGAAAAATATGCAAATCTGCTGGAAAACGTGGATACCGAGCGCGACCGCTTTCTCGAGTTCGAACGGTGGTGGAACGGGTTCTACACTCTCAGCCGCCCGGAAATTCTGTCAATCACCCAGAACCTGTTCATCGGCAACCGGCTGGAAAGCGGCGAGATGCCGATCAGCGATCATTGCGTGGCCGATCTGCGCAAGATCAAAAGCCCGGTGATCGTCTTCGCCTCCTACGGCGACAATATAACGCCGCCCGCGCAGGCCCTGGGATGGATCCCGGTGGTCTACAAGGACACCGCCGACCTCAAGGCGGCGGGACAGCGTATCGTCTATCTGACCAACGATCATGTCGGACATCTTGGCATCTTCGTATCGGCCTCGGTGGCAAAGCTTGAACACCGCGCCATTCTGGAAAGCCTGGGCAGGATCGAAAAGCTGAAGCCCGGTCTCTACGAAATGAAAATCGACAATCCGTCAGGCGATCCCGACTGCCACGCGCCACACTACAAAGTACGGTTCGCGCCGCGCAAAGTAAGTGACCTTGACGCCTATGCGCCGGACAGGGGTTTCGATGCTGCGCGGCGCGCGTCGGAAATCAACGAGGCATTCTATGCGACATTCGTCAGCCCCTGGGTGCAGCTGATGACAACCCCGGCCAGCGCCGAGATGATGAAATGGATGCACCCCATGCGCACAAGCCGCCTGATGTTTTCCGAACGGTTCAATCCGTGGATGCGTCTGGTCCGACAGGCCGCGGACAACATTTCCGGGACGCGCGAACCGCTCGACCCGAACGATCCGATGATCCTGCGGGAGCGGG
>Ga0209634_1000103_pt1 | contig 68852 bp, 68 predicted proteins | sample LinPmetageLP40_FD_184043 | JGI IMG/M metagenome (GOLD analysis project Ga0209634, IMG submission 184043) | Marine viral communities from the Pacific Ocean - LP-40 (SPAdes) (version 2) | ecosystem: Environmental > Aquatic > Marine > Oceanic | place: Pacific Ocean | collected 2010-08-26
AAAAGAAAATAGATGGACATATGCTAATATTAAAGATGATACTCAAGAGGTTGGACATAATTATATTACCAAATGATATATCATTATATTATATTAGAGTTTTATAGTGAAAGTAACATAAAGGGCTTTAAAATATGGTGTATTGCTAATAAAATTTAAATTATTATAGTTTTTAATTTAAACATAATACAAGAAAAATAATTAATGATTAATATATTTGGATATTTAGGTATATTTTTTGCTTCTATTTATAGAATACCACAAATAATAAAACTCTATCAGACAAAAAAAGGCGAAGATATTTCTAAAAAAACCTTCATGTTACATAATTGTGCATATTTATTTTTTATCTTATATGTCAGTCGCAAAAATCCAATAGATTACTTAATAATATCTTATTATATTATTGGATTCATTCAAAATTTAATAATAGTATTAATGAAAAGATATTATAAAAAAAAAGAGTTAGTAATAGAATTATAAAACTAACACATTTGTTTATACTTAACTTATAACATAGTACATAATATTACATTTTCTGCCATTAGATATACCAGAAGAATGTATACGAAATTTAAAGTTATTATATAGACGTATGGCTCTAATATTATTAATATCAACTTGACATAAAATATGATCTAAATCATTATTTTTAGTAAAATTTACTGTCAATTTTACTAAATATTTACTTAGACCCAATTTTCTATAAGGTATATCTATACATAAATTATTCATATACACACCATTTAATGTTATTATCGGTAAAGGATAAGATGTATTTGGATATACCAAAGCGAATTTTTCTATTAGCGTATTAATAGGTATTACACACGATATACCTATTAATTTATTATTATATAATAATTGTATAACATAAGTATATGGTAGTAATGGATTGAATAATTTAAAAGATAAATCATTTTTAAAATTATGGTGTAATAATTTATATATTTCGCTACGTCTATTCTTGCGTATATATATAAATTGTTTTATTTCATAACGAACATTTTTATATTGCATTATTGTAAAATAATATTTAATTTTATAATAAGATACTTAAAACAATAATTATTAGTAATAAATATTATGAATTTAAATAAACTTATTAATTATTCTTTGGGAGGTGCTTTATTATTAGGTAGTTTTGGATGTTTTAGATCTATTATATCAGTAGAACGTAAATCAAATCCAACAACTAATACTATATGTCAATCTAAATGTGGAGATAAATGTAGTAAAATTAATATTAAATTAGCGTTAAATTTAAGCGGAATAGCTGGTGGTTTGATGATATTGAAAGAATATTATAATTAAATTTGAAATAATTAAATATTTTTTATTTAAAAAAATAAATACTATTTAGTTTAAAATGAAATTGTGTATTTTTGCGAGTGATTTAGCAATTATAACTGGACATAACAAATTTAAAAATATTACTGAAATATTGCATAAAATTTGGACTAGAAATTTTCAGGAGGATTATCAAAATACTCTCAAACTTATAGCAGATAAAAATATTGATTTACGTATAGATGAAACTGATTTTGAATGTATTTCTAGAATTTCTAAAAATAATAAATTAGATTTAAATTTAACTAAATGTCTACAATCTAATAATTTGGAAGAATTAAAATCAAATAAACAAAATATATTAAATAAATGTCAAAAATTAGATAATGAACAAAAAAAACTAGTTAATGAGGCATTGAGTAATGTTGCTAATACAAATTTTGGAACTATTCATGAAAATTATGCTGTAACTAAATACTCTAGCTTACTAAATACAAAAGTTCTGAAAATATCTAAATTCTTCAAGAAAAATTTATGTGTTTATCAAAATGTAGAATGGATTATAGGTGGAAAAATTGATGGCCTAAGAGAAGACAAAATTATAGTAGAAGTCAAAAATAGAGTTAATAAACTATTTTTAAAATTACGTGATTATGAAAAGGTCCAAATATTTGCATATTTATATATTTTGAATTCTGAGAAAGCACATTTGATAGAATTTTTAAATAAAAACAATGACCCTAAAATTAACATATTAGAAGTTATTTATGACCATGAATATTGGGAAATAGAAATATTATCTAAAATTTACAGATTTATTAAGTTCTTTCATAAATTTTTAGAAAATGATAAACTAAAAATTATGTTATTAACAGATGGAATAAAAAATTTAGATTCTTTAATAAATGAATACATGGATTAATAAAATTGATTATTACAAGATTATTATTTTTTTTAAATGAGTTCTAATAAACCAATTCAATTAGGATTATGTTGTATGAATATTGAATTGAAGGCACAAAAACCACCTATTTATTCTTCACGTAAATTAATAATTAAAACTATTAAAGATAAGGGTATAGATTTTTTGAAAGACAAAATTATCCAAAATATTAAAGATTTATTGTTGATGATAGATTGGAATGAAAAAAATGGTATAAAAGTTTTTAGACTTAGTAGTGATTTGTTTCCTCATTTTTCTAATAAACAAGTAGAAAGTTATGATTTAGAATTTTGTAAAGATTTGTTAAAACAAGTTGGACAAAAAGCTAGATTTTATAATCAAAGATTAACTTTTCATCCAGGCCAATATAATGTAGTTGGTACGCCAGAAGAATCTAAATTTCAACAAACAATAAATGACTTAAAATATCACGCTGACGTTTTGGATATGATGGATATGGACCAAAATTCAGTAATGGTAGTTCATGGTGGGGGTGTTTATGGTAATAAAGAAGAAACTATAGACCGTTGGTGTATTAATTTTAATAGATTACCTAAAAATGTTCAGGAAAGACTAGTTTTAGAAAATTGTGAAAAATCATATTCGATTGTGGATTGTCTCAAAATATCTAAAAGAGTTAAAATTCCAGTAGTTTTTGATACACACCACTATCAATGTTATTGCAAACTTCATCCAGAAGAACAGTTTGAGACACCATCATTTTATATGAAAGATATTTTAGATTCTTGGTCAAATAGACATATAAAACCTAAATTTCATATTAGTGAACAAGGGACAGGAAAAATAGGACATCATAGTGATTATGTTGAAAATATTCCAGATTATTTAATGGAAATTCCAATAAAATATAATACTAATATTGATATAATGATTGAAGCAAAAATGAAAGAAAAGGCTATTAAAAAACTCTATAGTAAATATCCAAGACTAGATTGCAAAATTAAAAAATTAAATATTATCTAATGACACATAATAGTAATAAATTTGATTTCTATTTTTTTTTTATAATATTTAGTCATGTCCGTTTTTATTAAACAAAATAATATTTGGAATGAATATATCCCAACACCCAAATTAGTTTTTGTAATAGTTCCAGGTTCTGGTACATATAGTAACAGATTTGAATATAATAGACTTAAACAACATTTTAATTTGGTATTTTTTGGAGAGAGAGGGTGTAAATACGATAATTATCCAAATAATTGGGAGATTAATAAATTAGCAACTAATAAAGGTAATCATTTGGGTGGATTGTGTCAAGAAATAATTAAATATATTAATAGTATTAAAAAAATTCCATCCGCAATAATTTGTGGGTCCAGAGGAGGCCAAGTTACGTTGGGTAAAATATGGTATTCTATATGGCGAGGTCCTTCCGTAATTATTAATGCAGGATGTTTAACAACTAATACAAAAATACCATATGGTGTAAAACCATTATTTATTACAATGGAGAAAGATTATTTTACTATGGTTAATACCCCTAAAAAGGTTCATAATTTATTTAATAAATTAAATATAAATAAGACCGAAAAGGGTGTATTTATTCATTTATTAAACGAAGCACATATGCCCAAATTTGAAAATAGATTAAAAGGATTACTAGTTAAATGTGTAATGTATTTATTGTCAGATAGGATGAAAGATGATTTTAAACAATTTCAAATAATATGAATTTTTTATAGAAATAAAATAAATAATTAAGTTATAATATGACAAAAAAACTTATAGAAGCTATAGCTGTAATTAAAGGGAAAAAATGTTCTGGCACTGTTATTTTTAAAGAAACAAAAGATAAATACGTCGATATTCATGTAAATTTGGTATCGCTAAAACCTGGTTTACATGGTTTTCATATACATGAGGCAGGTAATTTAGAAGATGGTTGTACAAGTTGTTGTTCGCATTTTAATCCTACAGGTGTGACGCATGGAGGTCCTAATTCAAAAATTAGACATGTTGGAGATTTGGGTAATATTACCGCAGATAAAAATGGAATATGTAAACAAAAATTTAAAGACCATATGATAAAATTAAGAGGGATAAAATATAATATAATTGGTCGCAGTGTAGTTGTTCATGAAGATGAAGATGATTTAGGATTGGGAGGTAATGAAGAGAGTTTAAAAACCGGCAATGCAGGAGCAAGAATAGGGTGTGCTGTAATAGGGTATAAAAAAGCTTTTTATTAAAATTATTAATATTTACGTATACAAATATCTATAATTCAATATAAAAATATTTAAAAAATTGATTTTTATAACATTGACTATTATAAAAAATGTACGCACATATTATACCTAGAGAATGGTCTAATTGGTTCATCTTAATCAAAAATCGTCATAATGGGTTATTATTTCCTATAGAGATTTCGGATGAAACCACTACATATTTTACAAAAGATAGACAAAATTGGAAAATTTATATTAGTTGTCATCTTAAAAATGGTTTAGTCTTTAAAACTAGTAGTATTGTTAGTTTTAACGAAGATACTAATGAAGTTATTACTGAGAATGGTAGTACATATAAACTTATGGAGGCAATTAATAAGTCTCAATTAGTAAATTTAAAGAATTATTTTGCAAATGACGAGTTTCCGTCTTTTGACGCTTTTAAATAAATTTGATTATTCTATTATATTTAAATTATAAATATGAATATTAATAAAATAATAGATTATGCTAAAACATTTATTGGTATTCCATATACTTGGTGGACAGGTATGGAGACTAATGATGTTTTTAATTGTGATAATATTCCTGATTTAGATAGTTTAAAACTTAATGGAATTAACTGTGCTGGATTTATTAATATACTAATACAATATTCTGGGAAATCTATACCAAAATCATTTGTTCAGTCAATACCTAGAGGGGGTACCGGATTTTGGTTAATTTATTTTATTAAAAATAGAGTATTAAAAAAAATAGATTATAAACAAAAATATGCTATTGGCACATTATTATTTCGAACATATAATAATATTGATGACCAAGGGCATTTGGCTATTATTGTCGAAAATTCTAAGTTAAATTCTAAAATTATACACGCATATGCTGAAGAGTATGGTGGACAAGTAGGTATATCAGATATGATTACTGATAACACCCCAAAGAATTACTATGAATTTATAGTATATCCTAAAGATTGGTTAAATCTATCTAATCAATAATAGTTTCTAATATATCTGTATTCCAACCCTGACATTCTTGACATTGATTATACGTAAAATGATATTTAGTAAGACTTTTTTTTTCACAATCATTGCAAAAAATTTTAACTTTATGGTTCTTAAACTCTTCTGGCATTGAACATAGTTTTACATAGTTTTCTATTTGTTCCCACATAGAGGTCATATCAATTAAACTTTTTTTACATAGTGGACACTTATAATTACCCGATTGTAAATATTTAGTTAAACATTCTTGATGCATTAAATGATTACATTTTAAAATAGTTGTATGAAATCGACTTTGCTTTAAATCCAATTGACAAACTGGACAATTATCATTATATTTACTTTCATCTACACATTTATGTGTGTCAAATATAGATTTATCAAAACACATATTACATTTAAAACAATGTTTATTATCACCAATTCTACATATTTTGCAATGTTCGCAGTGCGAAATTTTTTTGGTTTTATCATCGTCGAATAAATGGCATATATTACAATAATAATGAGCTATTTTTATATCACACTTAAGACATTTATTGCTACATTCTTGTTCGTAATTACATAATTTACATTTCATTTTATTTATAGTATATCTGTCGATGTTATGGTCTTCTTCTTCATCGTGACATAATCTACAACCATAATATTTTTTACATTGATAGCATTGTATTAAACAATTTCTTTGATAATGGGTACACTTTTTATCGGTAATGACCTCCTTTTTAGGTCCATTCATAATTAAATTTATTAGTTTATTTTTTTCCGCATTACTTAAGTCATTTCTTTTATTGATTTCTATAATTTTTTTTCTTTTTTCAGAATCCATATTTTTATATTTATAATATTTTTTAAGTCAAATTAGGATATGTTTTCTATTGGTAAAAAATAGTCTTTAATTTGTGATTTTTTTCTACATAAACAACACTGCTTATTAGTTTTATACCATGCTTTATAACATTTTTCGTGAAACATATGACCACAAGTTAAACTAACAGAATTTAAATTATATAATTTATCTTGACAAATACAACATTCTTCTAATAATTGTTCCTCTGATAATACATTATTATATGTAACATCTATACTTGTATCAGAATCAGTATCAATATTATCTAATTCATTATTTAATGAACCATACACATCATAATTTACATATAATGGTGCTGGTTGAGTTATTATACGTACATTTTTAAGACAATTACAACAAAATAATATTATTATAATAAAAAACATAAAAAAAAAAAATTGCTCAATATTTACATTATGAGTATAATGACCAGTATGATTATGAGACATTACATAGATTTATCCATAAATATTTAAATACTTTTGATGAAATAAGTTTACTTAAATAAAAAATATAGAAAAAAAGTAAAACCATAAATATACTAGTTAAAAATATACATTTAATATTACATGGACATTGTGAACGATTGCCATAAAAATAAAGTTTACGTTCGTACTTATGCGAAACATTACAATTAACACATGATGGTACTAAATTTTTGGGTTCATGTTGATTGGTTATACCAAATAATATTTGTGTTTTAATATCATTATATCTAACTGGAAAATGGTCGATATTCCAATTATTTTTATATATTTTAGTGTTACAATGCCAACAATAACCATTTGTTTTTTTCCAAATTAGACTAATTAGTTTTTTACTAAATTTTTTTCTAGACATTAATTTAAAAGTAAAATAATTTCTAAGTATATTTTAATGACAAAAACAAAAATAAATAATTATTCACACAAAGTTAAATTATATACACAAATAAATAGATTTATTAATGATCTATCTAAAGTAAAATTAGATAAGAAATCATTTAAGGAACTAGAAAAAACTAATTTATATTTAAATAAACTTGCTTCAAAATCATTTAATAGTGCGTCTAAATTATATTTAAATCAAAATAATAAATTAATAAAAGATTTAGAAAAGGTATTAGATGGTTTATCTAAAAGAAGTAGCGAATTAACTAATATTTATAGTAATACTATTAGTCAACTAAATAGTCATATGAAAGAATTAACACATAAATTAAGTTCACAATCAACAAAAAAAAAAGCTAAGTTTAAGGCTAAAGCTAAATCTAAGGCTAAAGATAAAGATAAAGATAAAGATAAACCTAAACCAAGAAGGAGGACTAAAAAGAAGAGAAAATCTAACAAAAAATAATCGTAATCATATTTTATAATTATATTAATTAATATTATTATAAAATATTTTAGTATTAGACTATTTTTTAACAAACCTATTCATTTTGGTACCACAGTTCGAACAATTACCTTTCAATATATTTTTACCATTTTTAGTTACTGATTTTTTAGGTCCAACCATAGAGTTTATAGATTTACACCCAACACAATAAGCCTTACCTTTACCCATGTGATATTTCCCACCTGTCATTCGGCGAGTCTTCCTATTCATTCTTCGTGAAATTTTATTTTTACGCGACTTAATCATTTTATATTTTATATTTAGATTTTATTTATAAGATTATTTAGATAAATATACGGAGATATAATTATTATTCTTTGATTTAGTAAATGCAATAACATGTACAAATTTATCTATATTTTCATCTAAATATAATTCTATTTCATTAATATTTTTTGTATTCACCATTTTAATTAATTTTATTAATTTATTTTTTATAGTATCTACTTTAACAAACGTGACTATATGAATACTTGTTATTTTGTTAGTATTAATTCTATTATCTAATTTATTATAAGCATACATAATGTACTCTGAAAAATGATGATTAAAATAAGTATATATTTTTTCTGAAACTAAATCTTTAACCACTTTCAAAATTTTATTTTTATTAGGTTGATATGTATATATTCTTTTGGTATGAGTATTATTTCTATATTCTAAAGCAACATTAGGTATATTTAGATTATTAAAAAAACAATATATTTTTTTTGCACCAGTAAATTTGTCAACGCCATAACCAAAATCTTTTAATTCTCCCAATTTTAAACTTTTTTTAATAAATTCTTTGAAAATGTTATCTAATTTTAGGTGTTTACATATTAGATTTAAATTAGTAAGTATTTTATTATTCAGAGTAACACTATCATCTGTATCTTCAAAACCTATTCCAAATCTATTTTTATTAAATTTATTTTTAGATATTTTACATGAATCATCATAAATAATATTTGTCTTCATTATATTAGATAGTACTTCAATTGAAATTAGAATATTATTTTTATCTTTATCATTACTAGCATATTGATTTACTATCATTTCAGTAAACTTTTCTTGATAATTTTTTAGAATAAGTACTAAAACTAAAGCTATAAATAGGAAGTGAACTAACATATATTTTATTTAGATAAAAATATATTGATTTAATTCTAATTATAGTTATCTTTATTATGGGGATTAATTATTCAATGCTTAAGCCAACGGTACTGATTTTTGGGTCTTTTCATAATCCGACAGTTTTTTGTTTTTTTCAATATTATCTAAATGTTTATATAAGTTACTTAGACCATACTTATTAAAATTCTGTATAGTTTCTTTAATTGATTCACTAAAAATATTGGCTGTAAATTTATCACGAAAATTTTTAAGTTCAATCTCATCTTTGGGTGTTTTGGGGTGTAAACAGGATAAATAATGAGTAATAATATATATACAAGTTTGTAGTTTTATTTTCCGTTGGTTCCCCTGTACCAATGTCTCTATTTTAAATATTTTACAAAATAAATTTATATAATTTTCATTTGATAAATAATCATAACCGTTTGTTGGAAGAAATTGTTTTATATTATTACTATAATGATAATATAATGTTTTTGCACCAGCCTTCTCATTCGCGCTAGCCTTCTCATTCGCGACATTTGTAAATACCATTTCAATATTCTTTGCAACGCGTTTATGGTAGAATTTATATTGAAATTGCGTCAGTGTTTTTGTTACGAAGAATGATAAAATGTCTGGAGCATAGTTTTTTACATTAATATCAGGTGGTCCTGTGACTGAAAGTAAAAAACATAATATCAAAATTTTATCACCCAAACATCCAGTTTTTTCTGAATTAGGGTCAAGCAAAGATGATACCCATTTTTCTTCTTCATTAGATTTTTCACCTAATAAATAATTTTCACTCTCTAATACACTTATTAAATCTATAACTAATATTGAACAATCTTTTCGGTTATCCTTCCAGTATGATACATTAGTACATGGCTTATTTGCCCAAGTTTTACTTCCTTTTACAGGTTTAGGTACATCTGGATAATATTCTGATGGGTTTTTTTCTTGTTTTGTTTTACTTTTAGCATTATCCTTTTCACTAGACTTACCACTTAGGATATTTCTAGCATGACCGGCTTTTTTACCCGACTCTCTAATAGCATCTTTATCTATTTTAACATTAGTATTCTTAAATAATCTTTCTAAAACTAGACTACCTGGCGACCTATCATTAAAAAAACTGAGCCTGTATGAACCAAAAGTTATCGTATTTTCATCATCTTCTTTTAATTGGTTTTTAATGCTTTTTCCTAAAGAAAACCCTGCATCTTTTCTAAAAAATTTATCTAATCCATTACCGTTCCAAGCTAAAATCATATTATTTCTTCTTTTTTTCTTTTTATCAAATAAACCACCATGCTGATTATCAATATCTGAATCATATTCATCCGAATCATATTCATCCGAATCATAGTCATCCGAATCATAGTCATCGGATTCATAGTCATCGGATTCATATTCATGCGAATCATAGTCATCGGATTCATATTCATGCGAATCATAGTCATCGGATTCATATTCATGCGAATCATAGTCATAGGATTCATATTCATCGGAATTATAGTTTTCGGAGTTATATTTTTCAGAATCATGGTCTTCAGAATCATAATCACTAGATTCATAATCACCACCTATTTTGTTTCTTGTCATAGTTGAAGTTTCAGCATTTAATCCAAATTTATATATATTTTGTCCGTTTGTAAAAGAAATATCAGGTACATTAATATATGTGGGTCTATTATATTTCAAAGTGTTTTTTAAATTTGTTATGGGAGTCCAGTTGCGCTCATTTTCATCACTGTATTCTATTTTTTTTTTTAACTTATCTCTTTTACGTACAACTTTTTTCACGGAAACATCATCAAATAAAGCAGTAAAATTATTTACAACTGGTGTTTGCGTTTTCCGTTTCAGTGCGCCTTGCCTTTTCTCTTTAAGTTGTCTAAACAATCTGGAACGAATACCCTCCTTCTTTTCTGACCTGCCACCCAGCTGGAGCTGGGGCTGGGGCTGGCCCACCCGTTTGCCATTATAGACCTCAATATCTAAAATATTTTCCACAAATATTTTATGTATTACCCTATTAGTTATAAATGGATTTTTATCTACTTCTTTTATCTTAAATGAACCATCATTACTATAGAAAAGTGTTGAAAAATCTTTACCTTTTGTTCCATTTTTGGCTGCTGCTATAATATTATCTGCAAAAATTTTGATTTTGTAAACTAAATTGTTATAATATTTTGCACGAGAATTTAATTTACCTTGAGACTTTTGTATATTTTTATCACCATCAGTCAACACAAGGCCGTGTTTGTAAACATGCACCACCGATTTACCCGTCTGCAATCCAACAGCAAAGCCAACCATGATTAGCGGCACTATAATGGCTAAGCTGCCTGCTGTCGCCGCAGTGACGCCACCCAATATTGATGCAATCACTGCTTTCTTAACTAAACCGTGTACAAATTTTTTACTTATTTTCCATTTTTCATCTGGAACTGCTAATCCTTGTGGAAAAATATTAAAAACATCCTTATAATCTAACCAAAATTTAGTTTTATGAATTCTTGACTCTATATTATCATCATCTATATTTTTAGCTTTATCCTTTATTGATAACTTTTCAGGTTTGTCTTCTTTTTTACTTACCTTTTGCCAATCCTGTTTAAGTTTTTTTTTCATATTTTGTTCTGTATTTCCGTAATATATATTTTTTGGTACACACCACCACTTAATAATATCTGTTGCTATATTACCAAATTTTTGATTATTTGAAATATTATATTTTAAGGGTTCAATTATTTTGCAGTATTTATCTATTTTAATTCTTATTGAACCTAGAACTTCAATTGCACACTTAATATACCCATATACTTGTTCAAAAGTAGCTTTAAATCTTCCTTCTCTTTTAGCTAATTCTATTCTATTTCTAACAAATTGACTTTTTTTTGTAGAATCTCGATATCCAGTTTTTCCAAATTTTTTATCACTACCTATTTTTTTAGCTTCATTACTTTTATTTCCATCTTTATTTATCTTTTGAACTTTTTCTCCTGAAGATACTACTAAATCTTTTTTATCACCAGCCTTATCAAAATCATCTTTTGCAGCTTGTTGAATATACATTAAATTATTAAAATAATGCATATTTTCCACAATTTTAGATAAATTTTCGTCAAACTTTTCAGCCGACAAACCAAAAGCAGTCATTGAATTATGACAATATAAGATAAGCTTTTTACCTTCAGATTTCCATGGTGATATAATATTACCCTTTTTATCTACATATAGGATTGGTGGCTTGGCCGTATGTAAACGATTAAAGGATTTTTTCTTTTCAAATAGTTTAGTGCCAGCTACATCACCATTATGTATATAATCTAATCTGTCCAAAAATTGTTTATATTCTTTATCTAAAAATAATTTGTATTCAAGCATAAATTTATGCCAATTATTAGTAAAAAGCAAGTCCATAAACTCATACGGATTGGCAATAGAATAATATTGATATTTTGCTAATATACTCTTCATTATTTTAGTTGTATCTATTGTATGATTTGTCCTATTATTTTTCATAAAATAATTAAATTCTGATTTTAAAAAATGTGTATCTGTGCACGGAAGTCTTGAACTGTTAAATAAACGTCCAGTGTGACTGACATTACAAGCAGCCATATATGGATTATCATCACTCCCATTTTCTAGTAGTTTTTGTAAATAAGCTTTTTTCTTCGGAGGATATGTTTCTTCTATAGGAGTACTTTTAAGTTGGGTTGCAATGGCGCTACTTTTAATTTCACAATTGCCATTAAACTTAATAGTTCCGGATCCGCATCCCGTTTCTTCATCTGAATCTTCTTGATGGTAAGATATTGAACCAGAAATAATAAGATCTTTGATATTTTGTTTTGGATATTTTGCCCATTTATTCATTTTATCTATATTATTTATTCTTAAAGTTAAATCATCTAAAACTTCTCCAATATTTGTTTCTTCTCCAATATTTGTTTTAATAGATTTGTATGATTTGGGTATAACAATTTGCGTATTAGACATATTATTTTTGTAAAACTCAACAATAGAAGGAGATGGTAAAGAAAAATATAACTTATCTTTATGTATTTTATCTTTTTCTGGATGATTAATTTTTGTAGGATTTATAACTTCTTCTTGATAATGACTTGGTCCAAAATATGTACAAAGAAATAATTCATTATATTTTGGATTTGTCCAAAGAACACCACCACCCTCTAATACTTCGCCTTGTTTTTTTGCTGATTTTTTTAATCTATTTTTAGAAAAACGTGTTTTATAAGTGTACATTTTTGCTGTATTAATAACAAAAAAATTCGGACATTGCGGAGGATTTTTATCGAAGAGTAACGCCTCCTTTATACCTATATCTGTACTGGTGTATCCAAGACTTGGAATTGGACCTAATAAATATTGGAAATAATGTTCATCGTTTCTTTCATCACCTATACCTAATTTTTTTTGTTGAGCCGATTGGTTTTTTTTTTTGGATTCCGTAAATAACCATAACATTAGGAAACTCACACAAACCCCAGAACCAATAATCCAACCTACAGGAGGTACAAAAAAATGATTGTCAAATTTACCTTCTATATTTACATATGAAGTCCATACTTCTTTTGCAACTAATGTTCCATCAGTATTAGCTAATCTATTTTCCCATTCGGGTATTCCTATTTGACTCTTTGAAAGCAAAATTTTAAATAGATTTTCTAAATCTTTAGCATTGTCGGTTATTTTTATTCCAGTAGTAACATCGGCTCTGACTGAAGCCAAGATTTTTTTTTCGGCGGAGGGATTTTGGGAATTCATACCACCTTTTAAATTCCTTACTATTTTCTTTTTTTTTGTTCTATTTTTTTTATCTTGAATATAAAATTTTTTTTTAGATTTAAGATATCTCATTTAATATTAATTTAGAAAATATTACCAGAGTTTATTTTTACTCAAATCTACAGATTTGAATAATTTTTTTAAATTTGTTTCTTTTGTAACAACTTTAAAAGTTTTATCATTTAGTGTAACAATACTCAGATGCAATTTATCATTCTTTATCTGACTATCAATTTTTACTATATTATTAACTATAAAAATTTCACTAGTATCTGGAATTTCTATTATTTCAATCATTGTTATACTTATCTGTAATAAAATTTTTTCTATTATAATACTATGTCTAAAAATCCTAGTTGTTTGGGTAAATATATTTCTGATAGATTAGGTATTACTAATACCAATAAAACAAATATTTTTAAAAATTATTATTTAAAAACTGTATTATCCTCTGTTTTAGCTTCAAATGGTATAATTAATAATTCTAATTTATCATTACTACCATCAATGATAATATCACCTATAGGTACTTTAATACTATTATTATTCCACGATTTATCAATTCAAAACTCTTTTAGAAATAAAACAGATATTAAAATTATATCTAGAATTAAAAATACACCATATACTATAATTATAAGCATCATTATTACCTTAGCAGTATCATTTTTATATGGGTTTGTTTATACTAAAACTATAAAAAAAACTAAATTACCTAGCAAAGAAATGTCAGATAGAATTTCTGGCAAAAGAATTTGGCAAACATTTTTAATATCCTTAGTGTGTGCTGTTGCATTGTCGCAAGCACTTAAAAATGATGATATATTACTAATTATGTCTATTGGAATCGCTACATCTCTTATACCATCACTGGTAAATATTGGATTAAACTATGGAATACATAGAGCAGATAAATTTAGAATGAAACATAGCCTACAAAATGTTATTAATGCTAAAAAATTTGGTATAGCAACATTTTTAATTAATTTTATAACTTTATCTCTAGGTGTTTCTATATATATGCACGTTTCATGTATTAATAAATAATATCATTTTATATTAATGGATGACAATGTTTTTGGTGTGGATGAAGAATTCGAAAACATAGATAAAACCTTTGAAGAAGCAGTTAAATTGGCAGAAATAGATAGATTATTTGAGTCATGTAATAAACTAGAGAAAGAAAATATGGAATATATTAAACAAGAGAAACACAAACAACAAATTAATAAATTGATAACACCTGAAAAAATAAAACTTTTCTCTAATTTAATGATAACAATTTTGAAAAATTTTGGTAAACCGCCAGAATCATTAAAACATTATAATGATATTCAAATATTACAAGATAAGCAAAAAACAGATGTTATCTTTACAGCATGTTTTTTGACTTCACTATATTTAAATTCTATTATATTTAAATTAGATTTAGATGAGTATGATAATTCTATTAAAATTATTATTATATTTCAACAATTAATTTCTCTAACTAAGGCATATCAATCTAAATTTAGTCGTATTTTAACAAAATTTGGTATTAATAAATTTATTACGTTTTTACCAAAAAATAATAGTATTTCCTATTAATATGACTAAAATAATAGATTGTTTTATATTTTATAATGAAATTAATATGTTAAATATGAGACTACATGAATTGAATAATTATGTTGATTATTTTTTATTAGTGGAGTCTACAAAAACCTTCTCCAATAATCCTAAAACTTTATTCTATCAAGATAATAAAGAATTGTTCAAACATTTTAACCATAAAATAATTCATTATATTGTTGATGATATGGATAGCATAAAAGCTAAATCAGCATGGGACCGAGAATCTCACCAGCGTAATTGTATTCGTAGAGCATTAAACGAAAATGAAACTATGATACAAGACCAAGATATAATTTTATATTCTGATGTAGATGAAATACCAAATCCTAAAGTTTTTAATCAAATAACAGATAAGCTAATAAATCAAAATATTCCACGATTAGTTTTATGCCAAAGATTCTTTTATTATAATTTTAGGTGTGAAAATAAAGATAAATTTAGAAATAACAAATCTAGAAATACCATTGCCATAACCTATCAAAATCTTAAAAAGGTTAGCCCACAGTATTTACGGGGACGCCGGGGAACGATACATAGAGTTTATAATGGGGGATGGCATTGTTCTTATTTTGGAAACAGTCAACAAATTATTAATAAAATAAGGCAATTCTCGCATCAAGAATACAATTCTGATAAATATTTAGATGAAAAAAAAATAGATAATCATATTTTAGAAGGCTCCGACCTTTTCGATAGAAAACATGAAAAATGGGAGTTTAATGATATTGAAAATGATGATAATTTACCTAAATTTAAACATTTATTAATAAATAAATTATTAGTCCCATAAATTAGCAATGGTAATCATTAACCGTCCACGATAAGTTTGTGGGAATGTAATTGAATTTAAATGATTAGCTAATTCGGTATCATCCATCAGTAAATATTCAGTTATTTTGTCGGTTAATTCATTTTTATAAATAATCTCACCTTCTGTGTGGTCTTCTAAATGTGGTATATTATAAAATGGATGGGCTTCGTTTATTTCATTACCGTCAGAATATGTAGTATTATAATTTATATAATAGTACATATTACTGTTTTGGTATTGTTTGAGTTCAATAGTTATTTCTATCTCACACCATACCTCATGGTCAAAATCTGATGTAAATTTGAATATTTTTTTGTTGGTAGAAAGAGTTACCGTCATTTTCTTAAATATTTTTGGTTTTTTTTTTCAATTTTGTCCTCTTTTTTTTTCTCTTATTAGATTTACGTTTATAGTGGCCACCAGCTTTAAATTTAAGCATATCGGCTTGTTTTTTTTTTATGGTTTTTTTATGAGTGTTATGTAATCTCCATTTAATTCTTGCGAGTTGTGAAGCTCTTTTAACAAGTTTGTTAGTACAATTATCTTTTTTTCTATAACATTTTTTTTGATAACATCCAAGTTGTAAATTTAAGTTACCGTCCCTTCGGGTCGACGTTGTTGTAGGCTTCCAGTTATATGGGATAGTTTCAGGTTCAGGTTGAACACTAATATCAATTAATCTTCTTAAAATACCTTTACCTGTTTCGTTTAAAACAGAAATATTTGCAAATTCATCATTTTTTAATAAATCAGATATATTTATAGTAATTTTACGTTCCTCATCAGCCGCCGGATTGTCTGCTAATAATACATATTTACCATAATTTTTAGTTACACCATAATATTTATTACACCTAAAAAGGTACATATCATGAGAATAATTTCGTACTCCTCCAGTTTCAGTTAAACCTAATGTTGCTATTCCCTTAAGAACCCGCCAACCTTTTCCACCTCTTTCGCTATTAATACCGGGGGATGTTTTATAACCTTCAGTATGAAATGCATTATTAGTTTTATCTATTCTAATAAGTTGTGGTGTTTTTTTTGATAGTCTTTCTATTTTTCCAAAATGGTCATGATTTTTATTTCCAAATCCGGCATTTATAAAAGGTTTATCAAATACATGAACTTGTTTGCTGGTAAATCTCCAAAAAGGTTCTTTAGCTTCAACACATTGACCACGAAAGCTTGAACGACTACATTTATCGTATCTAAGATTATCTTCATTTATAGTTACACTATTTTTTGGGATCTTAGTTTTTTTATCTGTTGGTCTTAGTTTAAGTGGAATAAAACATTTATATTTAGATGGCTTCTCTGTGATTTTTGACCAATCATTTGGGTCGGTAAACAATAAACTTTTAATATCTATTTTTTCCCCGGTTGGGAAAGTATACTCACCTCTATCAATCAAGTTGAACATGTCTTCATCACCATAATCCTTGGTAGCATTAAATTTTATTGCAACACATATCCATAATCTGCTTATTTCTTTTGGGCGTCCAACAATATTATTATCAATACTATTTTTCATATAAACATTTAAAAATGGAGATTCATCTATTCTTCTGGGTATATTTTTCATATAATTATCTATATGTGTAAGTATAGTTTGTATACCAAGATGATGACCTTTCGTTTTGCTATCTATTTCCCATTTGAGATATCCACCTGTTTGTACATTCCAAGAGTTGGGATCACTAAAAGGAAAATAAACATTATTTATGTCAATTGGATGCCAATAGGATTCAGATAAGTCATTTAATTTTTTTTGTATAGGTGGTTTTGGTAATCCTGTTTCTATTTTTATATGTGTACCTATATCTTTTATAAATTCTTCTATATCCTTTTTCCTTCCACCTTTAATTATTGAGTTTATGTATAGTTTTAAAGTTAAAAAAACATCCAATATCTCTTGTTTTTTGGATTCTTCGATATCAACACGATACTTTTGTTTTTTTGATGTTAAACTTACTAAATTATGTAAAAAACTTTCAAGAGTATAATTTTTTTTAAAGATTTCGCTAATTTTGTGATTATTATTTGGTACTTTTAAATAAGATAAATTAATAGGTTCCGACGCAATAGATTTGAAGTCTACTGTATATATAGTGTTTATTACATTTAATACACCAAGAGATAATTTAGACGATAAAAAAGAATTAATTTTTAAACACGCATCTGGGTTTACTGAATTTAATGCTATCAATTTTATTATTATTTCTTTTAAATTAACAAATACATTATCAGATGTAAAAAAATTTATAAAATTTTGATGTTGTGACCAGATATCTTGATGTTCTGTACCAAATATTTTTAAAAAATTATTTAAATTAGGTTTTTTACCTGTATTATCATTTAAAAAATTATAATCAATTATTATGCTATTAGATATTTTTTCTCCTATAGGTGTAAGGTCTGACTTCTTTATTGGTGTATCAAATATCCATTTATTCACCCCCTGGTCGAATGTTACACCACTTATTGTGTCTCCGAAATTAGTTCCGAAAGTAGTGCTAATATTTAAAGTAGGTATCTCAGCATCATTAATATCCTCGGATTCATGAATACTACTATAAGATTTGTCTAATAATATAATTAAATCCTTATAATCACCTATTTTTTTTGATAAAAGATATTTATATTTAGTTGCCATCTAATATAATACAATATTTAAAATTCTAATTTATAATAATATTTTTATAAAATAAAGATTTTTCAAAAAAATACAAACAATTTCTGAAAAATTCTACACTGTAAAAAGGTAACAATTATATAAAAATGTTTTTTATTTTTTTAAAAATAAAATTGATTTAAAGGTTATCATATATGTATATATATCCCGCGTACAAGTAACCAAAAAAAAAACTAAGAATATATTATAAAATGCCTAAATCTACAAAATCAAAAGTTGCCAAAAAATCTGCCACAACTGAAGTTGTTGCCCCTGCCCCTACCCCAGTTGAGGTTGCTGCCCCAGTTGAGGTTGCTACCCCAGCTGAAGTCGTTGCCCCAGTTGACGAAGTCGCTGTTTTAGACGAACACTTCAAAGAAATCCTAGGCCGAATTCAAGAATTCCGCACTTGGGCCGCTAATCTCCAAGCCGAAGTTAAGAAACTTCATAAGAACGTCGGTCGTAGCATGAAAGAAAATGCCAAGAGAAACCGCAAACGCCGAGTCAAGGATGTTAACAAGCCTAAAAGAGCTCCAAGTGGCTTTGCCAAACCCGCACTCATCTCAGATGAACTATGCGCTTTCTTAGAGCAGCCTAAGGGCACCGAAATGGCTCGTACTGAGGTCACCAAGCACCTAACTAAGTACATCAAGGAGCATGAATTACAGGACCAAGCTAACAAGAGAAAGATTCTTCCTGATAAAAAACTAGGAAAACTACTTAATGTAGGCAAGAACGATGAAGTTACTTACTTTAACCTCCAAAAATACATGAAGGTTCACTTCCCTAAATCAGTAGCAGCCCAAGCCTTAGCTTTAGCTCAAGCTCAAGCCCAAGCCCAAGCCCAAGCTCAAGCCCAAGCTTAATAAATACTTAATTTAATTAAATAGATAATAGATAATAGATATGATAGTTACGATAGATAATTTTTAATCTAAATATTTAAAAATTTTTTTTTTAAATATTTATATTTTTTTTAACTTATAGTATTATCTTTAGAATATTGCTAATTCCTCTTGTAACATAGTATCTAAATTGTTATCTAAAAAGTACACTAAATTCATAAATATATATAACCCAGTTGCAGATAAAATATGCCATATATCATGGTAATCAAAATATCCAAAGAGTACACAAGGTTTATTCAATTTATCCGAATCTTCTATTGATTTGCTAGTATCTGTTACTGAATCTAAAAAATAATAAATAGCTGTTGATAAAATGACAATATCAGCTAATAAAAATACCCAAAAAAGTTTAGAAATAGGTTCTTTACTTTTTAATTTGTTAATAATATAATAACTAAAATAAATTGACATATTAATTATAAAAACTGCTAACATCCATGTAGTAAAATATGGTTTTTCGATGAATGCATATATTAACATACCTAAAGTAAAACTATTAACTGCAATTATTAATATTAATTTTGGGATATCTTTAGGGTGTATATTACAGATACTATTTCTCAGTAATCTAAGAGACTGGATATCTATATCATATTCTTTACCATAATAAATATATATACTTCCAAAAATCATAATATATGAAATAAATAATAAAGTAACCACCCAAAACCACATATCTATTCCATCTGTAATACCACTTAGAGGTAAAATATTAATAAAAACCACCAACGATAAAAAGGTATATGTTTTTATAGGCGAAGGTATGGGATGTCTTTTACTAAACATAGTAATAAACATTAATGTTGTACCAACAAACATAAATGTAGTATCAAATTGAAAATTTAATTTAGATGGACATATATGATATAAAGCGGAGCACACACCTTCTAAAATAAGTGTTAACCCTAATGCTCTAAATAAATCATTATTTTTATGTATCCCATAATTAGTTATACCATCATATTTTTGACTATATAATGAAATAGTTATTAAAAATATTAATCCATAAAATATATAAAATATATTAGATATAAAATTATTAAAAGATGGAATAGTACCAACTTGATGTTTACATTTAAAATTATAATAACATTGAACATTAGAGTCACTTGATTGGAAAAAGACAAATTGTAATGAAGGTAATAAATAATATATTCCAATAAGTAATAAAAATTTCCAATAATAAGAAGCTGGATTTATAACATTACTTCTTATACTTAGTAAATTACTAGAACTATTAACCATAATAATTAAATATCTATATTACAACTTTAAATATTTTATTACCTGATTTTAATATTACAACATTTTTAAATATAATATTATAATAAATGGATATTAAAATGAATCAATTAAAAAGTTTGAGAATGTTGTTTAGCAACAAAAAAATAGGTGTAACATTTAGTTGCTTTGATTTATTACATTCGGGACACATATTAATGTTAAAAGATTCTAAAAATAAATGTGATTTATTAGTAGTGGGATTACAAACAGATCCTACAATTGATAGAGCTAATAAAAATAAACCAATTTTAAGTTTAGAAGAAAGATTGATTTCTTTACAGTCTATAAAATACATAGATTATATAATTATCTATGAAAAGGAATCAGAAGTATTACAAATTTTAGACTTACTTAACCCTAATATTAGAATATTAGGTAATGATTATTTAGGAAAAAATTTTACAGGTAAGGATAAAGATATAGAAATATATTATCATGATAGATTTATTCATACATATAGTACATCTAATTTACGTAAAAGAGTTTATAATATCGAACGATTAAAATATAATTAGATAATATTTTATATTATATATATATATATGATTCAATACATAGTATGGTTTTGGAATAAATTAAAATTATATATTTATCCAATAAAATTAACAGATATATCAGATTTATTATTAAATTGTGAAGAATCAATTCAGGAATTAAAAAATTTACAAAAAGATAATTTTATAGAATCAAATGTTCAGCTTTTAAAAAATATAACTAATATAAATTTATCAGAAACGTTTGAACCTAATAAGGTATTAAAGATAATAGATAAAGAAATAGATTACATGAATAAAAAGGTAGAAATATTGGGTTTAGAATGTAATGACGTTATTATTAATACTAATTTAAATACACTCAAAACTAATTTTAATCAAATATGTTATATTATAGAATTACAACAAATTCTGGAATGGCAAATATTGAAACCTAAAGATGAACTGATTCATAAATTAATAAAGGATAGTGAAGAAAATAATATATCATATAATGATAATATATTTAATAAACTATATGACTATTTTTTCTTTAGTATTAAAAGAGAAATATAATCTATTTAAAAATAAAATTGATAATATTATCAACTTTTATAATTATTAAGTATGAATCGGATACTAGCTAAAAAATTTTTTAATCGAGTATTAATTTTTAATAGAAATTATTCAACTAAAGGAAGTGATATTATTTACCAAAAATTATTAGAACATAATGTTAAAAATACTTGGATATATTCAGGTGGGAGTGTAATGCCTATTATTGATAAATTTTACAATGGAGATATTAATTATTATGTTAATAGCCATGAACAAAATTGTGGACATGCGGCTACTGGATATGCTAAATCTTCTGGTAAAACTGGTGTATGCATTGTTACTAGTGGTCCTGGAATTACTAATATGATTACACCTATGCTTGATGCTACTAATGATAGTACACCACTTATAGTTATTAGTGGTCAAGTAGCCAAAACTGCAATTGGTACAGATGCTTTTCAAGAAGCACCTGCAGTAGAAATAAGTAAAAGTGTAACTAAATGGAGTTATTGTGTTAAAGATGTTTCAGAATTGCCAGAAGTTATGGATAAGGCTTTTTTAATAGCAAATGATAAAAAAAAAGGTAGTGTTCATATAGATATTCCAAAATGTGTATCTAATGATGACTATTTTCATTCGGATAGTGAAATTGAGTCTCCCAAAATATCCGTTTTACCTGAAATTGATAATAATCATGTAAACAAAATAGTGGATATGATAAATAATAGTAAAAAACCAATATTATATGTTGGACAAGGTTGTGTTGAAGCTTACCAAGAATTAAGAGAGTTTGCAATAAATGGTAATATTCCGGTTACTACTACTATACATGGAAATGGCATTTTTGACGAGTCCCATCCATTATCTTTACGATGGTGTGGTATGCATGGCAATCCAGCCGCAAACTATAGTCTACAAGAAGCTGATTGTATTATTGCGTTAGGTTCTAGATTTGATGATAGAACTACTGGATTAATTTCAGATTACGCACCAAAGGCACGACAGGCTAGTGAAGATGGCACCGGTGGTATAATTCATGTAGATATAGAACCTAGACAAATAGATAAGGTAATTAAATCGGATTTATTCATTAATGGTAAATGTCTTGATTTTTTAAGATTAGCTAATCCACTAATTAAATATAATTCTAGAAAGGATTGGATAAATTTTATTAATAAAAAACAGAATGAACATCCATTTGATTATAATAAGAAAGAAACTAAATTACTAAAAATGGAGGAGGTATTAATAGAATTAAATGATAAAACTAAAAATAAAGATGTTGTATTTACTACTGGTGTAGGAAATCATCAAATGCAGTGCTATCAATTTATTAAATCACAGTATCCTAAAAAAATTATATCTTCGGGTTCATTAGGTGTTATGGGTGTGGGTTTACCTTATTCAATTGGTGTACAAATAGCTAATCCAGATAAATTAGTTGTAAATTTTGATGGAGATTCTAGTTTTAATATGACGTTAAGTGATTTAAAAACTGTAAAAGAGCATAATTTACCTATTAAAATAGCTATAATGAATAATTCTGCTCAAATGATGGTAACTATTTGGGAAAAATTATTTTTTGAAGAAAGATATACTGCTACTATTAATAAATCAAATCCAGATTATACTAAATTAGCTGAAAGTTATGGTATACAAGGTATCAAATGTAGTCACATTTCTGATTTAAAAAAAACTATAGATTATTTTATCAATTATGATGGTCCAATATTATGTGAATTTGAAATAGAGAAAAATATATGTCTTCCATTAGTAGGTCCTGGAAAAGCATTAGATGATATGATATTATTTAATGATTATAAAAACGAAAATAAAATTAATCTATCAGGTGATGCACCTTCATAATTCTTCTAATATTTCTATTAATAATTCTTGAAGGCAAAAAGATTTAGCTAAATCTAATTTTTTTAGTTCATTTTTATTATTTATATTAATTGGAATATGATTTAGATTAACACCATTATTTTTTGGAAATTCTTCATTAGTTCTTACATCTATATTATTTTTAATTTTATTTTTTAAATCTTCAAGTGGTAATTTAATTATGGTGTTAATTAATATTAATCCTTCTTCTATTATTTCACATTCATCATTACATTTTATTTCATCCAAAATACATATATCTTTCTCTAAAGTAATTCTATATTGGTATTCATAATGTTTATCTTCTTTGAAAGGGTATGAATAAAAAATATTATTTTTAATACTAAAATCAACCTCTTGTTCCATACTTAAATTTTCATCAGTTTCTAAATCTATATAATCAATATTAGACATATGTGATTATATAGAAAATACTTTATATATTTTTACGCATAAATTACACCTAGTTATAGAGTAATTATAATTATTTATATTTATTTAGTTTAGTATACATATCGTGTATTGGATGATTTATAAAATCTTCAATATATTTTGACTCCTTTGGTACATTAGGTTTAAATAAATTCACATTATTTATATTTTGAGTATATAAATAGTCAAATCTAGGTCCCCACTTACGAGAACCAAGACGTGCAGTCGTGGAACAATTATCTATCATATAAGATATACCTTTTTGGTATAGATATGGATTTAAAGAATCGACGGCTTCTATAATAGATTCATTAATTATTTCAGAGTAACTATGATTATTTTCAATTAATATATCTATTTGTGCCATCATTGTAGAAATATAAATACTAGCTGTTATAGGATTAATATTTTCGTTTTTCAAATTATCTCTATATTGTTTTTCTAATAGCCAAACATCAGTAGTATCTATATTACCTAATGGATATTTATCCAATCTTTTTCCTGCCATAATTACACTATTAATTTCATTACCAGACTTTACTTCGTCATAAATTTCTTGTAATAATTCTTTTGCTAAAGGATAAAATTTATGATAATATGATTCAAATATACTCCTATTAGAAATATCCATATCTTGGTAAACATTTAAAATTCCATTATTTGAAATATAGTTATTAATCGTCCCAGTAATATTATATGCAGATTCTTGATACGCCCTTTTTTTAGTTAATCCTGTGTTATATAATATCCGAAATAAAGATTCGCTAATACCATAAATACCCCCTAATAATACACCCCTTTCACCAAATATATCTGATATATATTCTTCTCTCATTGTGGTTTTAAATATATATGGAGAACCAATACCAATAGCCCATGATAATGCGTGGTCTGTAGCTAATCCATTTACATCCTGATGAATTGCCACACTAGAATTTATGCCAGAACCCAATAAATATTTATCTCTTAGAGTTGGACCCATTCCTTTTGGTGCAACCATAACAACATTAATATTATCTGGAAATGATGGTAACTCTTTATGTAAATCGAAGTATCCCAATAGAAATCCATGAGATAATCCTAATGTACTACCAGGTTTAATATTTTCAAATAATTTTTGATGCGTTTCTACTTGAGCGACGTCAGATACTAAATATAATATCATATCAGATTCAGATACAACTTTGTACATTTCATCTAAAGTATTAGATTCTTTAGTAAAATTATGGCTATTTGCTTTTGAAATAGAATTAGAATTTTCTCTTAATCCTATAGAAATATTAATATCTGTATCTTTTAAAGAGTCTCTTAGATTTAAAGCTTGTGAAGGTGCTTGCGACCCCCAACCAATTATACCGATTTGGTTAATATCTTTAAAACCATATTTTAATACTGGATGCAAATATTTGCCACCTTTTACTATTACTTCATTTTTGTTATTTAAATTAATAGTTTCTGTATTAAATATATTTGTAGAAAAACCTCTTAATATAGGATTAATATTTTTATTAATTATGTGTCTTGCTAGCATATTTAATAAAAATAAATATTAAATAAATATCAATTTTATTTATTTTCTCTTAGAAGATTTTTTTTTATATTTTCGTCCTTTTTTTTTACTTCTAGGTTTGTATTCACTACTATTAAGTTGAATTGTATTTTTTATTCTATTCGTTGTATTTTTTAATAGTTTTAACGAATTCGATTTTAAATTTGTTATTATTTCTTCGCTTGATTTCAATGTTACTACTAATATTTTGGATGATTTTTTTACTAATCCTGATGCAGTTTTACCTATTATCCCACCTACATTTGCTATTGATAAAACTATATGATATACGCCTTTTTGTGTACCCTTTACTAAATATCCTGCGGTACCACCTATTATAGGTATTTTTTTAATAGGTTTACCTAATGTTCCTAATGTTTGATTAGTTAAATCGCCGATATTTTCACCAACATTTTTTAAAGTATACTCCATATGTAATCCCAATTCATTAGCAGTGTCTCCGATATTTTCAACAATATCGGTAATACCCCTACCTAAATTAATTATAGTCTTTAATAATCCACTACCTAATATATCTATAATATCTGTAGTATGATTTAAACTATTATTTATTAATTTAAGTGAACGTTTTTTTGACACACGCTTTACCATTATAATATATATGTATATTTAAATATACATTTTATTACACCTTTGAACATTTAAAACGCCGACCTAATCCAAATATTTTTTAGGTGTCCTTTTTCTCGTTGATGATCTTTTTACATATTTTTCACTTCTATCATATGCTCCTTTTATTAGATTTTTATAAATATGTATTGGTATTTCATCTAATACATATTTTACATTATTAACTAATTCATCATATATTAATCCTTTTTTCTTTTGTAATCGTGATTTCAATACATTAAAATATCCCTCTATTGCATTTGTATAATGTTGATATGGGACAGCATATAATAAATTATTATCCTTTTTAATTACATCTTTTACAAGTTGATTTCTATGACTACTGGCATTATCTAAAATGATTAATTTATTTTTATACTTTCCATTTATAAATTTGTTAATAAAATCAACCATTCTATTACTATCAATACCTCCTTTTTTATATACCTCATATCCAATAACACCTTTTGAAGAAATAGCAAATATCCCAGTATATTTTTTGAAAACTTCTTGACTTTCAGTTTTCACTACACACCTTTTCCCTAATTCTTCATAACATTTTCTTCTAATCATAAATGAGTTTAATGATGTTTCGTCAATACAAATAATATCATTCAAGTTATATTGTTTTACCTTACTATAAAACTCTTTGATTTGATTTTTAATTACAATAGGTTTTTTATATCTTGTTTTTGGATCATGTCGTAATCGTGTTTGTTTTAGTGTGATATTAATATCTCTTACAACTCTACCTAAATGAAATCTTGATAATGTTATATCTGGATATTTAGTTTTTAATTTGACTAACAATTCATCAATTGTTATAGTTTTATTTTGTTTGAGTTGTTGCTTTATGAATGAAATATGACTATTACTAATTTTATATTTGTAGATAAATCTAAATCTACTATCTCATTTAAACTTCTTTCAGAACAAGTAAATATTTTAAAAGTTTGCACTTGGTTTTAGAATGAGATAAATAGTATTAAACTACTGATAATGTATAATCCCTACTTTTATGGTTAAGCATTATAATAATTCATCAAATTATAAAAAATTGATTTAAATACTTTATTTATACTTATATAAATCAGTATGTCTTTTGAACAATTCACAAGTAAAATAGATAATTTAGAAAAAGAAAATAAATCTATATTGGATAAAAACGAAGTTTTAGAAAAAGAAAATAAATCTATATTGGATAAAAACGAAGTTTTAGAAAAAGAAAATAAATCTATATTGGATAAAAACGAAGTTTTAGAAAAAGAACAAATATATTCATTGGTTAAAATAAATATTTTAACCAAATATAGCAAAAAAAATTTAGGAGAACGAGATGAGATTTTATCGCAATTAGATCTATATCATATTAATGAAACAAATCAAATTGATAAATTAATAGAGATATTTGGAGAAGAAGCATCCGAAGGTATAAGCATTCTTAATATAGATACGGATGAAATAGTAGATATAAATAAATTATCAAAGACATCTAGTAGTTACAAAGCTGATTGTAAAATAAGAATGAAAAAAACAGGAAACATTTATTGTTCATCAATAAAATCTACAAATTGTGCTAATCCCAGCATCATAAATTCCACAAGCCGAAGCAAATTTTATAATAATGTAGAATTGAAGGAATATATTCCAAGTCTCGATGCACTTGTATGTCAATATTTAGATGATCCAGATAATAAAAGTAATAATAAGTCAGAAGTTGATAGAAGATTAACTGATTATAAATTAAATGATAAACAAAAAGATGATATCGTAAGGGTCATAGCTTATTTTATGTTTGAAGGAACGGGAACAGGTTTTTCCGAAATTCAAGCAAATTCCATTATAGAATACAATAATGATAAACTAATTTTCAGATGCTGTGATACAGAAGATAAGAAAAAAGACTATGTGTTAGAAAATTGGGACCGTTATATCATATCTATAAGAGGTCATCAATTACAAAAATCGGGTAAGATTAGATGTAATGGACTTAAACTCGAACTAGAAGAACATGATAAAAAATGGGTATGTCACTATATAAAAAATGGGGAAACATTTCCAAGAGGAGCGATAACAATTAGATTAAAAACATAATATGATCTATTCAATTAAATGATGTATGATTAATTATCTGTTTTCCAATAATTTCAGTAAATATAGTTGGAATAGTATTACCAAGCATCTTCCATTTTTCATTTTTCGTTCCTACAAAATCATAATTATTAAACCCCTGTAACTTTAATCCATCATCAATTGTCAACCTATATTCTTTATCATCTACCCAATAACCGTCCCAATTATGTCTATCATCAATTGGTGAATGTTTTCCACCACATCTTAGTGTATAAGCAACGTCTTTTTTAAAGTTTTGTCCAAGATAATCAGTAAGTGTAGTATTTTTTTTATACTTACTAAGTTCAAAGAAATTATCCAAATTATTCACTTCAATATTTTTAAACCCAACTATAAATAATCTTTTTCTCATTTGTGGGATTCCATAATCACTACATTTTAGAACCTTATAAACAACATTATATCCTTCCTTTTCTAATTCTTCTTTAATTTTAGCAAAACTTTTACCTTTATCATGATTCAAAAGAGCTTGGACATTTTCTAATATCACAACTTTTGGTATATTTGTTTTTACAAATCTCATTACTTGTGAGAACATAGTTCCTCTACTATCCTTAAATCCTTTATGATGTCCTGCTTGTGAGAATGGCTGACAAGGAAACCCAGCACATAGTATATCGTATGATTCAATACTGGATGGTTCAATATCACAAATATCACCTAAAGCATCTATATTGTAATTTTTTTTATAATTTTCTTTTGCTGGTTTATAAATATCAGAAGCCATAACACATTTAAATCCTAACTTTTGAAATGAATAATGAAATGACCCCATTCCACAAAATAGATCAATGTATTTTACTTGATTACTTTGGTTTTCTTGTGGTTGCATTGTGTCTGTATTTACAATTACTTCTTCATTTTCAACAATCAATTTTTTATAATTTAATTCTTTTATTTTTTCTTCTACTGCTTTATCTACAAGTGCCTTAATTTTATCAGCATTATTTTCACAAGGAGTTTTGCGTCTATTATGAGAATCATAGTGAGATTTTTGAGAAAATCCTTTTCCACATCGTTCGCATGAATATTTAACCATTTTCGTTATATATTGTTAATATATTTTATTTTAAATCAATTTTATAAATTAACTTAATTTAACAATTTCTGTTAAATCCCTAAATATTAGAAAGTCGGCGTTTTAAATGTTCAAATGTGTAAAAAAAAAGTGCGTAATTGTACAAATAATATTTATTACCAAGGTGTATTCTATACTTGAATAAAAATTTTTATAGTAAATATAATTTAATATAATTGAAGTCGGTATAGCAACTAAAAATCTGTATGTTAGAACTTTTTTTAATTCATTCATATAAAATATTTAAGCGTATTTTCTTTAATATGTTTAGGTATATAGTTAAAATCTATTAATTTTTGGTTTAGAATATGTTGTTCATCGCGAATATTAGTTTCTAATAAAGTAATCCAATTATCTATCTCCATTAAAGATAATATAATTTTAGGTGTACATTTAACAAATCTAGTATTTTTATTTGGAAAAATAACATTCTGATTAATATAACAAGCAGGTATGTTATCCGATTTATCACCTGATAATATTTTTTTCCATAAATCTTTCTTAGGTTCACTACAAATTCTTTCTTTCATTTTCATATCAACAATTTTAATGTTATTATTAAGCAATTGTGTATAATCGCTATCACTTGTTACTATATAAATTTTCGAATTATATTTATTAACTAGAAAACTACTACAAATTGCTATTATATCATCTGCTTCGGCATTATCCACACTTAAATAATTAAAATTATATAATTCTTTATATTTAGGTATTAATGTATTATGTGTATATTTGAAAATATCTTGTCCATCAAATCCAGATTTAATATGAGACGCTTCTCTAGTTGCTTTATAGTCTGAAAAAATAGAATTGCGCCAAATATCTTTTCTAGAACAATCTTTGCACAATATTAAATTACACCAAGGAACGTTATAGGTTTTAACTAAATCACTTAATGTTTTATGAAACATAGTTTCATATTTATCTACAAAATCATCTACGGAAATCCATTTGGGAGTCGGATTTTCTTTCATTTCTTCGGGATGAGAAAATCTATACCAAGTTTTAGACGCATTAAAACGATAAAAACACATATAACCCATGTCTATTAACAATACTGGTTTATTTTCATCAATTTTCATAGTTATAAAAAAAATATATAATATGAAATATTCAATTTTATAAATCAAATTAAATATGAATAAATCAAATCATCTTGATTAATTTTTTTATAGTTAAAATTGTATTCTATTAGATTATTTTCAATATTATCAATATTGTATTTGTCACTAACCTGTATACCAATTAATACGTTACCATAATCTTTATTAGTTTTTTTTATATATTCAAATCTAGTAATATCATCATATGGTCCTAAAATATTATTTACAAATTTTTTTAATTGTCCTGGGTTTTGGTTAAAATCTATAATATAATAGTGTTGTAATCCTAAAAAGACCATATTTTTTTCAATAATTTCTGGATATCTAGTTATATCATTATTACCACCAGATAGAATACAAACTATGGTTTTATTTTCAATATTTTTTATTTTATTAATACCACAAATAGGAAGTGCACCAGCAGGTTCTAATATAATACCGTCTTCTTGATATATTTGTAATAATTCGTTACAAATTTCACCTTCATCTATGGGAAAAATATCGACTAAATTATTTTTCAAAAGTCGAAATGGTATATCACCTACAATAGAAACACTAGCACCATCTACAAAAGTACTTATATTTTTCAATTTAGTGGGTTGTCCATATTTTATTGCTTCTATCATAGATGACGCTAGATCTGGTTCACATCCATATAAGTCACATTTTAAATTATTTTCATGAAGATAATTGGATAATCCAGATATTAACCCACCACCACCAATACATGATAAAATAATATCTGGTTTTATTTTTTCGTAAATTTCATGTCCTATTGTACCTTGACCATAAATAATATGTTCATCGTTAAATGGGTGAATAAAAGTTTTATTATTAATATCGCTGTAATTAATGGCCTCATCCAATGATTCATCTACAGTATTCCCGATAAGTTTAATTTTTGTATTGGATTTACCAAAATATTTAATTCTATTTATTTTTTGTGCAGGTGTATTTTTCGGTAAAAAAATTTTCCCATTAATATCTAATTTATTACAAATATGAGCAAATCCTTGGGCATGATTACCAGCACTCGCACATACTAAACCTCTATTTATATCCATTTTAGAGAGATTACTAATTTTGTTATATGAACCTCTAATTTTAAAAGAACGAGTTAGTTGTAAATCTTCTCTTTTTAAATAAATATTGGCATTGTATTTAGAGGATAATCTTTCTGATAAAATTAATGGAGTGTTTTTAATAAATTGTCTAATATTTATCCAAGCATTATATATATTTCTATTAGACATTATATATAATTCTTTTATTATTATTATAGTAAATCAATTTTTATTGAGTTCTTTTTTTGCTTTTTCTAAACATAATAAACATGGTATATATGTTATACATGAAACATTAGGTGGCCAAGTTTTTTTACACTCTTCATAGTATTTATATTTATTTTTACATTCCTTCCAACATTTTGCATCACATTTTGTTTTACACACATTATTTAAATTTTTAGATGGTTTTAAATTACTTAGGTTACCACCTTTTAATTTATTTTTTTTGGTTCTTATTCTCATAATTAGTATTTAGATTTTTATTTTTTTTTATATTAAATAATGGATTATTATTTCGATGATTTACATAATTAATTTGATTTATTTTGTCCTTTATTTTATTATTATATTTGTCAAAATAACTTAATCTATATAAAACAGATAATATAATACCAAATAATGGGATAACTAAAACAAACCAAGATTTGGATATACACCCACCATATACTAAACAATCTATATTTTTAGCAATAAAATAAAAACTAAAAAAATGAGCTAATAATTCAAATAATTTTAACCCATCACTTGCAGATATTAATATTGAAATTATTCCAAATAATATAGCTAATTTACTTTGTGTAGTTTTAAAAACAAAAAAATTATTTAAATAATCTTGGAATTTATCTAATATAGAATTTAACATATATAATTAACAACTATATATTTTCCGGATTCTAGTACTAATCTGTTGATAACTTAGATGAGAATTTTCTTTGATAAAATTAGTAATTTTACCACACTGTAAATCATTTACATTTAGAGAATTCTTGTTAATATTATTAGTTAATAATTCGCCTTTAAAAATTTTACGAGCTATAATATAATTGAAATTATTAGGTATACTAATCTTTGGGTCATCTTTAACATTATCTAATATAGTTTCTATATTTTTATATTCTAAAATATATTTATAGGCATTTTTGGTACCTATTCCATATATTTTAGGACTATAATCACAACCACAAAGAATACAGAAATCTACCCATTGTTCTTTAGTTAAATTTAAATGTGCGAGAATTTTATTTAAGTTATATTCTAATACTATATTACTACTCACATTAAAATCTCTCAATAGAATGGTGGAGCCACTAACTAATAAATCCATATCATCTGATAAACATAAGTCGACTTTGCCTTGTTTATATAACATACTACAATATAAATCGGCTTCACCTGGTGCTTGAATATATTGAATATTCATTAGATCTAACATAAATTTCAAATTATCAATATGATGAGAAGTAATAGTAATTAATCTTTTTTCATTTTTTTTTATTTCTTCTCGTATTTTTGCTGCTCTATCAGGATCCGAATCTATATGTATTTCATATTCTAATTGGAGTTTTTGAGATTTATCATACAATGTTTTTTTCTTTTCTCGCCTATTAGAAATTACTTTAAATTTTTGTTTAGGTGGTATACCATCAAATACATATATTGGTTTCACCCCATTAGATACTAATCTATAAATTTGCTGAAAAAAACCTTCTAAAAAACGTTCATTTTTATATAAATATTTATATAGAAATATGCTTGTATCAATACAAACTGTTTTGCCACGATAACAGATTAGGTCAATTTCATTAATGGCTGAAGGTGTATTTAATTTTAAAAATGAATTCAAATCTTTTATACCCATTATGATTGAGTAGTTAATTATTTTTAGAATATATTTTGAAATCAATTTTTATTTTCTAATTCAATACAAGTCATTCTTAAACTATTATCAAATTTACCATTAAATTTATTTAATAAGTTATCAACGTCCATATCCATTTCTTTTCTTTTTGATAGTGTTAAGAACAATTCATATAATTTATCAGGACTTCGTGAACCATGGTCCATAATATTAATATTTTCATCTATAAAATATTGTAAAAAATCATCCAAATAATATAAAAATGTACCTTTAATAAAAAAATATGAAAATACCGATGTACTTTGTTTAAATCGATTTTGACTATCACATGATGATTTAAAATCTTTCATATTTGCAAAATTAAAAAAATTTAAAATTTTGGCCAACTGATAACATGTAAATTTTCTTTCATATTCTATTAGTTTCATAAATAATATTTCATTTTCTGTATTATTCTTTTCATATGAACAAAGAATACAGTTTAGTATACATGACCATGTTTCAGTATATGCTTCAAAAAATTTTATAGTTGAATTACCCACATTATGGGTATCACATACTATACTTAATTTGTCTGGTTTAGATCTAAAATCTAAATCTAAAGCATGTATAGTTTCATGTATTAATAATTTATTACATTCTTCTAATCTCCATATACTTATACCTGTAAAACTAGAAGAAGAACCAGAATTAATTTCTTTTGGACCCAATATTTTATATTCTTTAGGTAATTCTTTTCTCATATTTGTAAACCATAAATTAATCTTTAATTTTATACTTTTTTTATGAAGTACACCTAATATTAAACATCTTTTTATTATGTTTTTATAATTTTTGATTTTATAACATTTATTAGTATGAATATATAATTTTAGCGTTACTCCTTTATGATTAACTAAATAATAGTATCCATAGTTTATATAGGTTTCTATATACCTTTGTAAATCTAAAGAAGTAAATTGACCATAAATATCTGGTGTTTTGATTACTATATTTTTTTTAATACTTTTAGGTAATTTATTTAAGCTTATTAAATTATATATTCCATTTGCTAACTTAGTTCCATATTGATTTAACCAACAAACACAATATTTAAATTTATGAGTATTTAGTTTGCTTATAAATTTTTTAGTAGTATCTATTTCAGTTTCTGTAAAATTATTATTTAAATAAATACTATCTAAAATATCTGAATATTTATTATGTAACTCCAGTAAGATATATAACAAATAACTTTTATGCGTACTGGTATTAGGTATATCCTTACCGTCATTTAAAAAATAAGTTCTAAAGTCACTTACTGTTATATTATCTAATGTTTTATATGTTTTAATAACTTCATTATAATATTTTTTAATATTATTTATTTTAAAAGTTTTTATATTAATTTTATCCAATAAATTCATTTTATTTGACGTAAATGTACTCCAATGAATCATTAATATTTATTGAGATTATTTAAAAAAAAAAATTTTTTATAAATTTAATTAGCAAATAAAAATGTTAATTAAAATTATAATGTTGTATCGGATTTATGAATGGTGTTATAATATAATATATCCAGAATCTAAAAATAAATTTTATTATTTATCATTAATCAGAGAAAATGATAGTTGGAGTATTCATGGTTTATGGCCTCAATACAGTGCTAATCAATATCCTAGTTTTTGTAAAAAAGTAGATTTTTCATATAATAGCATTAAATCTTTAGTGCCAGAATTAAAGGTATTTTGGTATTCTAATAAAGATAGAGATGAACAATTTTGGGAGCATGAATGGAAAAAACACGGTTCATGTATGTTTGATGATATTGACGAATATGAATATTTTAATACTACTCTTAAACTATATAAAGAAGCATTAAATAAAAATTTACCAAATAAATATTATAATAAAAATACTAATAGATGTTTAATACCAATAAATCTTAATTTAAATTTTATCAATTAATTACTATATTAATATCTATATTAATTATATATGTTACGTAGACGAAAAGTGCGTTCAAATAAAGGTAAAAATGGATGTCCATATAAATCTAGAACTGCTAAAACTAAAAGGAAAGTGAGTTCAAATAAACATAAAAATGGATGTCCATATAAATCTAGAACTGCTAAAACTAAAAGGAAAGTAAGTTCAAATAAAGGTATAAAAGGCGATACATATGAATCTAAAACTTCAAAAACAAGAACTAGAAAAAGATTTAAAGGTGGTTCAAACCTACCTTTAGAAAATAAATGTACTCCTACAGAATCACATATACCCAATGTTAGAATAGAAAATGAAATAGTATGTGAACAAGATGTTAAACAAATAAGTGCTTCTGCTTGTGTAGAGGGTCTTTGTAGTTCTTTAAAAAAGAATGCTGAGGGTAAACCAATATTTTTTACTGCTCCATGTTGTAGTTGGAAAAATGACTAATTTATATTATTTAGATTTTTTAAACCTATTTTGTAATGGGGTACCCCAATTACTAGGATCACCTCTTAAACAAATACCTAGTTTCTTTTCAATATTACCCAAAATTTGATTATTGGGTATAGCTGTACCATTTTCATATTCATTAATAACTTGCGGTTTTACACAAATTAAATTAGAAAGTTGTACTTGAGTTAATTTTTTAGTATTTCTACCTTGTCTAATATGTTGACATAAAATCTTATTTATTTTTTTGTGCTTACCAACATCTGTACTTTCATCTAATGATTTCATATTATTATTAGATGATGGTTTATTAGCGGTGCTTTGTTTTTTTTTTGTAACAAAATTCCCTTCTCTAATAGCATTATTTTCGTGTATTTTTTTTTCTTTTTTATCAATATATTTTTTCCGTAATACTGTAAATGTATCCCAATCATTTTCCGACATCTTTAATTATATTATTATAATTATTTTATTTTTATATACTAATAATATATGAATAAAAATAATAAGATAATATATTTTTTATATTTTATAGTGTTAATACCTACAATATATTTATTAGATAAGGGATTATACTATGAAAATAAAAAAGAAAATGTTGTTAAAACACTTATTAAATTATTAATAGAAATATTTTTAATCATACTATTTTCTATAATAATAACTAAACTTATATCAAACTATTTTAAAATAAAACATATTATGATTAATCCATTTTTATTATTATCAAATGTACTAGTTTTGATTATCCTATATAAAAATAAAACATATTCTAAATTTATATATTTAATTAATACCAGTATAGAACCATTTATAGATTTAAATATTAAATCAATTAAACTTAAATACAAAAACGCAAAGAAACCCAAAAGAAGGAAAATATTTAATAAACATCATTATAATTATAATAATTCAAATAGAGTAAAAAAAATTTATGATAGAGAAAAATATAATTTAGATATTAAGAATAATGATATTATTAGTGGAGAATACAAATATGCTGATCTCCCAATACAAGATTTTTATAAAAAGACACAAAAATCATATGATTTTATAGAAGGTTAACAATTATCATCCTGTAATTCTAAATAAAATAAAAGTTTATCATATTCCTTTTTAGATGCTAATATTATAGGCATTCTTTTATGAATACATGTTAAATCAAATGTCTTAATATATTTTAGTAGTGAAATATATCCAGTATTTAATCCTACACCTCCAGCAATTTTAAATATATAAGATAATGGGTACCCCTGATAAATACATCTAATTTTTCCATGAGGATATTTTTTTGATGTAGGATAATAAAATATCCCATCATTTAATAATATTCGATGTGCATCAGCTACTAAGGTACCCACCCATCTCATATTATAATTATCATGACGATAACATTGAAGTAAATAATTAACTTCTTTATCGTAATCATTAGAATGATTAATGGAATAAATTTTTTCGTTATTATTTTTATTCATATTATCAAATGATAGATGTCTATTAAATATAAATTCATTATTAATCAATATCTTTACATCTAATTTATCTTTATTAGTATATACCATTACTGTTTTGGGACCATATATACAATATCCCGCACCGACTATATCTAATAATTTATTATTTATTTCATCGTACTCATAAACTCCATATATAGAACCAGTAGTTATATTAGATGACAAATTGCTAGAACCGTCTAATGGGTCAAATGCTAAAATATATTTAGGTGATTTATTATTTTTTGTATTGATAAATTTCAATTCTTCTTCTTCTTGAGAAATATAACCAATTATATTTTTATTGTTAGTTTCTATATATTTAATAAAAATATCATGACATTTTTTATCTATAGTTCGGTCATTTGTTGGTTTGCAATTTTTTAAATAATCTGCTATTTCTATAAATATTGATTCAAACATAATATAATTATATTTGAATCTTTATATGTTTTTTATAGTTTTTTCAATTACAAATTAAATAAAATTCTGTTAAATTTAAATATATTATATTTTTAATGATATATATTTTATTAATACTATTTTTAACAATATACGTATTGAAGTTCAAAAAACATGAATATTTTTGGCCAATAATTAAATGTGGAGAATGGTTCAAACTTAATCAGGATAAATATAATAGTAAAATTTCTTATAATATTATAACAAGATTAGATTGTAAAATAAATTTATATGGTATCATAAAAAATGAATATTATTGTCCTAAATCTATTTTAGAAATCGACAAAGATAATGGGCATTATTCACCAAAATCAGTATGGTTTATTAAAGAAAGATCTTCTGGTGGTGGTGGTAGTGTATATCCTACACAATATAAAAATATTAAAACTAAAATAAAAACACTAATGAAACAAAATACTCGACCTATATCAAAATACCATATACCAGCTTATAGTAAAAAAAATAAATATATTATACAAAAGGAAATATCACCTTGGTTGATCAATGGTAAAAAATGTGATCTTCGAATTTTTTACGTAATCGTATTTACGAAAAATAATGTAAAATTTTATTTAAGTAATGATGGATATATAAAAATTAATAGTTTAAAATATGTAAAAAATAGTACAGATAAATCAATTCAAATAACTAATAATATGGTACAAAAGAATGCCCACAATAATATACTAATATCTGAAAATAATTATTATAATAAAATGATGTCTAAATTAATTCTTTTATTTACAAATTTATCTAAAAAAATAAAAGTATTATTCAAAAATTTACATAGTAAATACCAAATTGAATATCAAGTATGTGGCGCAGATGTAATATTTGATAACTTGTTAAATCCATATTTATTAGAATTAAATTCTGGATGGCCAGCATATACACAAAACAATAACTCTAAAAATATTAAGAATTTAAAAAAAAATACAAAAACTGAAATATCTGAAATGGTGTATAATTCTATAAATAACATTCCAATAAAAAATAAATATTTAGTTCCATTAAAAATCTAATATTACAATAAAATAATACATAATCAAAAAATATTAATATTTTTTGATTATTTATATGATAAATTTTTTATTTACTAAGTAAAATTTAATTAAAGTCTTCTAGAACTCCTTTTTCGTTTTCTTTTAGTTTTACCTTTTCTGCCACGTCTATTTTTTTTTGATTTACGTTTATAAACTCTTCTCGATTTTCTGCCACCAACCAAACTTGGTTCAGGGTTTTCATGCGTAATATCTAATAATACATCTTTTATTTGGGGTGGTCTCCACATATAATCCCATGAACTTTGGTCCCAATCATATTCGGGACATACTAAAAAATCACCATCTTCAAAAAATGTTTCTACCTCTTGCTTTAAAAATTCATGTTTTGCTATTAATAAGTCTTCATTACTAGTTGCTGTAATTGGTTCAAAATTACTATTAACAAAATTTATTTCAAACCCACCCATATCCTCTAACTGAAATTGTTCAATTAGATACTTAGCGAATTTTTTTCCATCTTTAGGTAAATCATTTTTATCTATATTTTCTTTATAATTTACCCATATAGGATTAGGATCAGGATTCGAAACTTTATCTACTAATGCGTAAATTAGAGTTTTAAATCTTGTTTCATTGGTTTCATTGTTTTCATATTGTTTTGGTAATTCTAATATTTCTTCTAACTTTATATTTATTTCTTTTAAAATATCGTCTGTTTTCTCCTTCGTTAACGGTCTTATTTCTTTCAATATTCTATTTTCTATTATTTTTTCTAACGGGTCCTTTGAGGCATCGGGGAATACAACATTGTCACCCTTTAAAAGTGAACGTGTTAATATATCTAAAAACTGTAAGTATTGTTTTTTAAAGTCTGGATTATAATATTCTAATATATGTTTACCATTCAATTTATTTGTTACTCGTTTACTTACACCAGAAGACAATACATTAAAAACACCAATATTTACAACTTTTTCACCGCCCGCATTATCTTTATATTCATGGGTAGCCTTTATCAAAGGATGGTCAGATATCCAACTTTCATCTAAATTAATTTTTTCATTTTCATCTAGACAAATATAAGGAACATCAGTTTTTTTAAATTCAGTAGCACCACGCGCACTATTACCTAATGTTGATGGTTCAATATCAAAATCAACATATGGTACGTCCGGATTTGCTGTAGGAGCTGCCCCACTATTTTTTTTAATAACACCAACAAAATCTGTACCATAATAACGTTTATTATATACCTTTTTTAATAGTAACTGCGCATTTACTGGATATAAACTTCTGGTTTTAGCTAATGCACCAAAATCTTTTTTTTTTTGGTCTGAATGAAAATGTAATTTAGCCTTACGTATTAAATATGTAAATCTTTTCTCAAATCTGTCAAGATAATTATTGTCTGGAACGGCGGACGGGTTGGGGCCTGAATCGCCAGTTTTTGGTAAAGGACCTGAATGCATATTAAAATCTCCAGTTAAATAAATTGTAGTATTAAGTTCATCAATGTCTTTTTCAACATCTTTTTGTATTAATTTAATTAAAGATGTGCCCTCGGTACCTATTTTTTCATCTAAAATGACAGGGTCGGGGTTTGACTGACTATCTAAATGACAAGTGTAAATTATAACCTTTCTATCTGTACCAGGTTTTGTAAATACGGTTCTATCTAATCCATCATCTGTAGTTTTGTCTCCCTTTACCATATTCTCATATCTTTTAGAAACACCTTCTTGTTTCCATTCATTTGAATTATAAAAAATAGTACGACAAGCGTTATTTTCTCTATCAGATGTTTGATCCAAACGACCACCATCCCCTCTTTCTAGATTTTTCCAATAACCGAGTTTAATATATTTTATTTTAACTTGAGAATTTGGTGCTTCAGACATTTATAATACTAACATATATAAAAATTTGAATATATTATTATTTATTATTAAATTACATGTTTACAGAATATAATTCTATTTTATACCTTAAATCTAAAAGTGTTAAGACGAATAAAATTGCTAGTTTTGATTTAGACCATACTCTAATAATGCCAAATAAAAATGTTCATCCTAAAAGTGCGGATGATTGGAAATATTGTTTTGATAATGTCACATATAAATTAAAGGAGTTACATCAAAATAACTATACTATAGTTATTTTTTCAAATCAAAGTACTTTAGATAAACCTGGTAAAAAAGAACTAATTTTATCTAGAATTAATAAATTTTTAGATAATATTAAAATACCTATAAATGTAATGATTTCTAAAAAAGATGATAAATATAGAAAACCACATACTGGCATGTGGGATGAACTATTTATATTAGGTATAACTGATATTGACTATAAAAAATCATTTTTTGTAGGTGATGCAGCTGGAAGAATTTATAGTGGTAGAAAAAAAAAAGATTTTGCGGCATCGGACCGATACTTTGCCGAAAATATTGGAATTTCATTTTACACACCTGAAGAATATTTTAAAAATATTAAAGAAAATTGTGAATATATAGTGTCTAATATAAATCAATTTAAGACTCTAAAACCAGAACATAGATTTAATGGTAATATTAAGTTGGGATACACATTACCAGAATTAGTAGTAATGTCAGGATATCCAGCATCAGGTAAATCAACATTTGTAAATAAATATTTTGGACACTACAAATTAATATCACAAGATATTTTAAAAACATCTAAATTGTGTTTGCAAATGTGTGATAAGTTTTTAAGTAATAGAGATAGTGTTATTATAGATAATACAAATGTTTCTCGCATAAAACGCAAGTTGTTTATTGATATTGCTAATAAATATAATATTCAAGTAAGATGTGTTTACATGAATATAGGATTTGAATTAGCAATACATCTTAATAATTATCGTATGTTAACACAAAATGCTAAAAAAATTGATAAAATAGTATTTCTAAGTTTTAGAAAATATTTTCAAGAACCAAAATTAGAAGAAGGTTTTAATGAAATAATTAATGTTAATTTTGTACCAGAATTTAAAAATATTGAAGCAGAAAATATATTTTATAAAAATTATTAACTAATAATTTATTTAATATTAAATTACTATATATTATATTGTTTTTTATTGACCACGTGTTCTTCGTCCAGTACGTTTACGTCCTTTTCTAGAACGTCTGTTCTTTGGTTTTAAATTAGGTGCAACGTTTAAGTATTGATTTGGATTAGGTGCAACATTTAAGTATTGACTTGATTTTCTAGAACTTTTTCGTTTTGGTTTATTCGGATCAACATTCATATATTGATTTGGATTAGGTGCAACATTCATATATTGATTTGGATTAGGTGCAACATTCATGTATTTACTTGATTTTCTTGAACTTTTTCGTTTTGGTTTATTCGGAACAACATTCATATATTGATTTGGACTTTTTTGGTTTGCACGTTTGCCCCAAACACCTAGTAAAGGTTTTTTTTTAGCAGCTTTACGCTCACTTGCTAACATTTGGTTTGTAATATTCATTATTTCAAAATCCTCCACACTACCCATATTGCTACCAAATCTTTCTTTTTTATTATTTTTTCCCATTTTTCTAGCTAAACCTTGTCTTTTTGGTCTTTTTTTGTGAAATTGTTGAGGTCCATCAGGTGTTTCTACACCTTTAAATGATTGTATTCCATCGGGTGTTGGCATAACATTCATATATTGTATTGAGTTTCTATACATTTGTTTGATATTATATCTAAATATTTTTTTAGTATATATTTTTTTTATAAAAATATAATATATGTTTATTATTTCAATTATTGAATCAATTTATATTATTTATGTATTAAATTATTTTAAAACGCGATATAGTTTAGCACACCCATTTACATATTTTGAAAATAAATTTTTTTTCCATGCTATAGGAAAATCAGATAAAGCTATAAGTAATATATGTCCATTTGGACACATGGCTTCATGGTATTTAGCATTATTTGTTTTAATTAGATTAATATTATTAAAATGTAATACTATTAAATTAAAATATATTGTTAAAGCCAGTAAATTAGCATTATTTATTACTATACTATTTTCTTTTATGAATTTTAATGCAGTAGCTTATCTTCTACCAGTATTTATTTTAGAGTTTTATCTTATTTATAATAATTTTTATAAATAATTATTTTCTATATAAATTTTAATGGACTTAACACTTATATTTATTATGTATTTACTTGGAATACTTATTACTATAATAAGTGAAAAATATAGAGATACATTTATAGGAAAAATTATTTTTGATACAAAAAATTGATAAATAACATTAATGATATTTTTTTTAAATGTCAGTCGCACGTACTAGAATAATGAAGAATACAATTAGAACCGCTACAAATAAGAGAAATAGAAATTCAAGTTTACAAAAAGGACTTAGAGAAATTATTAAAAATAATTATTCTTATGGATGCTGTATAAGTGGTGAGGATGCAGATGGATGCGATGCTGCACATTTAGTGCCACACTCAGAATTAAAAAATCTTGATACTAAAATTAATCATGAATTTAATCCAAAAAATGCGGTGTTAATGAATAAAACATTACATTCGTATTTTGATAAATATTTCTTTACCTTTGGAACTAATATACTGGAAGAGTGTACAAAAGGATTTGTTAAATTAGATATAATTTTATCTCATAGAGCAAAAAAACTTAAACTAAAAGAACGCAAACATTCTATATTTAATTATAAACATGCCTTAGTAGAAAAAGAATCTTTAGAATTTGTGACTCTTAGGAAAGAATTATTTGATGATAATAATAATTTGAGTAATACTATATTAACAAGTGATGATTACAATATTATATCTAACTCAATTAGTGATTATAACATCCATCTAAAAGACTCAGATTCTGAAAATTCTGATTTTTCAGAATTTTCAGAATCTGAAGATATTGAATATCTTTCTAATGATAATAATTTTAATCGTCGCAATGCGAGAACTAGAAAGCCTCATAAAAAAAAACTATCGCAAAAAGATGAAGAAAAAATATTAGAATTTGCCACTTTATATGAATTAAAGAAAAAACAGAAATGTTATCTATCTCATATTCCACTTAAGGATAGAAATAAATTTGCAAAAGATAATAGTATTGATAAAAGAGATGTTTATAAATTTCTAGTAAAAGAGATAAAGAAAATTGATGGTTTTAAACTATCTAAAAAATAAGTAATTATATAAATTATTTGATATGTTTATTTTATTTTAATTAAAGAATCTAAAGAATTGTTATCTTTATTATTTAAATGACAAAATGTTTAGCAGAATATATATGGCTAGATTGTAACCAATATCCTCGTTCAAAAACGAAGGTTTTAAATGAAACCCCAGATTCTATTAATAATCTACCTATTTGGAATTATGATGGTTCGAGTACTGGTCAAGCTACCGGTGAAAATTCGGAGGTATTACTTAAACCAGTTGAAATATATTTAGACCCATTTAGAAAATTAAATCATATATTAGTTTTGTGTGAATGTATGAATCCAGATATGACACCACACGTTAATAATACGAGAAATAACGCATTAGAAATATTTAATAATGAAAAGGTCAATAGTGAAAAACCTTGGTATGGTATAGAACAAGAATATATTTTATTAAACTATCAGAATGATACACCATTAGGATGGCCTGTTAACATAAATTTATTACCTAAACCTCAAGGAAATTATTATTGTTCTGTTGGCAGTGAAAACATTGCTGGGAGAGAGATAGTTGAAAAACATTTAGAATATTGTTTATATTCTGGATTGGATATTAGTGGAATTAATTCAGAAGTTTTATTAGGTCAATGGGAGTACCAAGTTGGACCATGTGAAGGAATTAAGAGTGGAGACCAAATGATTATATCTAGATATATATTATATAGAGTGTGCGAAATGTATAGAGTAAAAGTTACTCTTGAACCTAAACCAATTAAAGGTGATTGGAATGGTTCAGGATGTCATACTAATTTTAGTACCGAAAGCATAAGAAATAATGGTGGGTTAAAACATATTAAAAATGCTATAAAAAAAATGGAAGAAAATCATGATTTGCATATGGATAATTATGGTAAAGATAATCATTTGAGGATGACCGGTAAACACGAGACAGCTTCTTACGATAAATTTACTTATGGTGTAGCTAATCGTGGTTCTAGTATTAGAATACCAAGTGAAACAAAAAAAAATGGGAAAGGATATTTTGAGGATAGAAGACCCGCTAGTAATATGGACCCTTATGTTGTAACGTCTCTTTTAGCTAAAACCATATTATTGTAATTCTAAAAATTTTTTTATTATTCCATAAGAACTAGATAAATTAACCATTTTATGATGTTCACCACCTTTATCTGGATGATATATTAGTGCTAATTTATGATATTGTGATTTTAATGTATCTTTATTGATATTTTTTATATTGATATTCATAAATTTACAGGCATCATTAAAAACTTTATTGGTGGGATAATCAGAGTAACTTTCATACTTCTTATATTTGTCTCTCCAAAAATCTTCAAAAATTCTTTTTTTTTCCATTTTTTTCTCCATTAAATTTTGACGATATTCTATTTGTTCTTTTTCTAATTGTTCAAAAGATTTTTGTATAGGTAATTTAATAGGAGTATCTAGATTAGGTTCATTATTAGGTTCATTATTAGATTTATAAATATTATTAAGTGCAGATATAATAGAATCTTTTTTTTTTAATTTAATAATTTCATCAGAATTTAATAACCCAAATGGCTTTAATTCCAATTTTTCAATTTCACGTAATTTTTTTCTTAATTTTCTTAAGTCGGTATTAGTATTTAAATCAATACTAATATTTTCATTTTCTTCGTCTTCTATCTTTAATCCATAAAATTTATTTAAATTTTTTGATGACATTTATTTATTTAGTATAAACAAAATTAATCAATTTTATTAAAAATCAATTTACTATAATTTGTAATTTATTTCTACTATTTCATAGTTAGATAATTATAGTTATTAAATTTGATTTTTTTAATAAATTGTATAATAATAATATTAGCATGCAGTCTATTTTAGATTCTTGGTTAGTTGGAGATGATACTTTAAAATTATGTAATTATATGTGTCTTGATTGGTCTAATCAAAAGGTAAATTGGACATATGATAAACCTAAAGAATTAAACTTTAAAAAAAAAATTAAATGGCGTTCTATGGGTATAGAAATATTAGTATGTGGTAATATTACAAATAATAAAACAAAATGCCAATATAACTATATTCATACACCTATACTCAAATCTAATTTACAAAAATGTATAAGAAGAGGCTTAACTAAAACTGCTCTTAGTACCGCAAAAGTAATGATTAAAACCGATTTTATAGAACTTATAAGAAGACTTTCAATAATTATGTTAGAAGATTGTACTTTGCACGAATCTTTTAATATATTAGTATGGATGATTGCTGCTTATCCTGATTGGCAACCTACAAAATGTCATGCTAATTGGTTATTAAGTTTGGTTAAATATCTATCTAATTTAAAAGTTAGAGACTTATATTTAAAAGAAGAATTTGATTTTAAAACTAATCTTAAAGAAATTAACTTATTAACTAATTGTCAAAAAAATTTAATTTATAGCATGTATTTCAGAACTTCTTATGGTGGGATGAAATGCGATATGTTAATGATAAAATATTTAATTAAATTATGGATAAATAGATTTGAAACCAACACAAATTTGGATAATATTTATACACCTATTATACCATATACTGAAAAAATTTTAAATATTAAAACAAATCAAATAGAATTATCTGCCGTAGATTTTCATTGCTATCCACAAATATTAAATTTAATTCAATACAAATTTGATGATTATGAAATAGAAGATATTAAAAATGCTATTTGGTATTATAGGTCGAGTAAAAATAATAAGATTATTATTAATACTCATTTAAATCTCAATGATTTTATAGATTATGATAAAAAATATTTAAATATTTGGACAGATATTAAAACCGAGGTTGAAAATTTATCAAAATACTTTATATCTAAACTTAATTAATAGTTATTCTTAATTTTATCTATAATTTTTGTTGTTGATATTTCTTTAGTATAAGGTATATAACGCATAATACCTAATTCTATTGGAACTTTAAAAAATTCTTCTTGTAAACTATCATTGCCATGTATTACTAAATCTATATTATTTTTTTCTATAAATTCTTTGGTTAGAACTAACGGAGGAGATTCTATAATCTTGTCAACAATATTACAATGTTTTAACATTTTAATTCGGTGTTGATGAGATATTATTGGTAACCTTTTGTAATTTTTAACATCCTCATCAGAAATTATACCTACAATAAGATAATCACCTAGTTTTTTTGCATTAGATAACAAATTTATATGACCTATGTGGAATAAATCAAATACTCCATCTACATAAACAATTTTCATAATATTATACTATTATGCAATATTTAAGTTAAAATTTGAATAACATTATATTATTAATTTAATAAATGCAACAATATTTTCAAGAAGATGTACTAGAAGCAGGTATTGATGAAGTAGCAAGGGGGTGTCTTGCTGGAAGAGTTTATAGTGCTTGTGTAATTTGGCCACAAGAATTAGACCCAGAAGAAGAACATTTAATTATTAAAGATTCGAAAAAACTTTCTGCTAAAAGAAGACAAATTTTAAAAGACTATATTGAAGAAAATGCCATAGATTTTTCAGTAGGATTTGAAGAATCAGAAATAATAGATAAAATAAATATTAGAAATGCAACATTTAATGCTATGCATAAAGCTATAAATGGATTAAATGTTGAACCAGAATATTTATTAGTTGATGGAAATGCTTTTAAACCATATTATACTAATAATTCAGACCTTATCCCTCATAAATGTTTTACCCAAGGTGACGCTAAATTTATACCTATTGCAGCTGCCAGTATTTTAGCAAAAGTTTATCATGATGAATATATTGATAAGTTATGTGACGAAAAACCAGATTTAGAAAAATACGGTTGGAGAAATAATATGTGTTATGGAACAGAAGAACACCTAAATGCGATAAAAAAATATGGGATAACGCCGTATCATAGAAAAACATTTGGAATCTGTCAAGAATATAAAAATTGAATTTTTGAAGTATTAACTAATTAATTAATACTATGGAGCCAAAAAAATTATATGGATGGTTCTCATCACTTGCACATAATCAATTAAGAACATATTATTTATATACAAATAACAATACTGAAGAGGTAATATGTACTATAATAACTAACACTAATAGTAATCCTTACGAACCAGATTCTATGTTACATAAAGATTCAAAATTTATGGGAGAAGTTACACATTTTGTTAGAAAAGTAAATTTTTAATATTTATTAATAACATGGGAAATATTAATAAAATGGGTTCACTATGTAAATGCTGTCCTAATAAAAAAATAAAAAGTTATGACTTATTGTTAAATGATTTTGATGAACCAAATGAATTAGATAGTATTTTATATACGTCAGAAGATAATATAGAAAAATGTGAGCTAAAATTATTTGATACTATAGATTTAACTGATACAAGTAGTATTATAATAAATTAATATAAATTTTAAGTCTGTCTACATAGATATATTTATAAGAAATTTTTTTTATAATTAAAATGTTTGGTTAAAGTATGAATTATGATTATTGTGTTAAAGTTATATTAATTGGTGATATGGCAGTTGGTAAAACCTCTTTGATGAATGTCTTGTTAGGAAATGATTTTCAGTATAGTTATAATGCTACAATTGGTGTTGATTTTGGTGTAAAGTCATATGAACACGAAGATAAGATTTATAAATTACAAATTTGGGATACAGCTGGTCAAGAAAAGTTTATTTCAATTATTCATTCTTATTTTGCTAACGTATGTTGTGCTATATTTGTATTTGATATAACCAATAAAGATAGTTTTAATAATATTCCAAAATGGATTGAAGAAGTTGACCAATATTCCAAAAGAGAACCGATTAAATTACTAATTGCTAATAAAATAGATTTGCCGAATCATGAGGTTACACCCAAAGATATTGGAGAATTATTAGATACATATAATTTACTCTATTTAAATACTTCGGCTAAAAATAAAGAAAATATTGACCAAATATATAAAATATTGGTAGAAACTTTAGATAATAAAATACTTTCTGGAAAAATAGTCCCAAATGAAAATTTAAGTATTACTACTTCAAAACGAAAAACATATTTTACTATAGAAGAAAATGTTAAACCAAAAAAATGTTGCATTATATCTTAACTTAAATATTTTGATACAGTAAACATTATATTAAGTACTAAAGCTTCTAAATGTATTACCTCTTTATATGAATTACAAATTTTAGCGTTATAAATACTACATAATTTTAAAATTTCTAATTTACAATCTGAACTAAGTTTAGATTTATTTATATTATTATATATTTCTTTAAAAATATATGTAATATTAATATTTTTACTGGTTAAAGCATAAATATTTTGTTTAATTTTAGAAATCATGTGAATATTATTTGAAAATATTAATTTAACTAAATCTTTAATCTCTTTTTTTATGGTATCTATATATTTGATATATTTCCCAGTTATAGTACTATATTCTAAAATTAATAATAATTTATTTAAATTAGTTGTTTGTTTTATTAATTCATTAATATTACTATTATTTATAGTAATCTTTTCTTCTATTGAAATATATTTTATAAAATTAAATAATGAATTATTATCAGGTATTGGAACATTAATATAAAGAAATTGACCACCAAATATATTTCTTAATTTAGAACTATTATGACATGTAATAATTAGTCTGAAATTAGTGTATAAAGATTCAATTCGCCTTCTTAAAGATTTAATAGATTCTAAAGATAAATGATCGGCATTACGTATTATTATTATATTATATGAGTTAGTCATGACATTACGATTATTTGAAATATGTTCAATTAATTTTAGAATACTTAATTTATCATTATAAAGATACTTATTAACACCTATTTCATAATGATAATTACTATATACAAGTTTTAACTCTTTATTATTATTATTAATTTTTATATTAATTTTTGTATAATTTTTATTATAAATATCACTACCATAAATTTCTGATAAAATATTTAAAGCTAAAGTATATTTTCCAGTTCCTTCTGCACCATGTAAAATTATATTTGGAACTTCGTTTTTAGTTAAAAGTTTAAGCTTATTTATAATATCTAAATGTATTTTAAATTCATTAAAAGTTTTAGGTGTATATTTATCTTTTAATAACATTGAATATTATAATATAAATATCTTTAATATTAATTTAAAAAAAATTGATTACTTAAAAAAATATTTTAATTTTTAAATATCATGGATTGGGAGCCTAATAAAAGAAAATTTGATGGTGATATAAATTGGACATCTAAAAGAAGAAAAATAGAATGTGTTAATGATTCTGTAACTATGGGTGGAAAATCTGATTTAGATGTAATAAAAGAGAATAATCATATATATTTTTATTGTGAAGTAAATAGAAAAACAGTTCTTGACTTAATAAAATATATTAGAGTTCTAAATTCCGAACTAGCTAATTATCAAAGTAAATATGATTTTTCTGACTCTAAAATATTTATTCATATTAATAGTTATGGTGGAAATATTTTTGCCGCTATAGCTGTTATAGATACCATATTAAGTTCTAAAGTTCCAGTAGTATCTATTATTGAAGGATGTTGTGCTAGTGCTGGTACACTAATTAGTATGGTTTGTTCAGAACGAATTATTACACCCAATTCGTTTATGCTAATTCATGAACTAAAAAGTAATTTTTGGGGTAAAATGAGTGAAATAGAAGATGAATTTACTAATTTACAGCAGCTGACTGAACTGATTAAAAATTTATACAAAAAACATACTAAGTTAAAATTAACTGGTAAAAATGGAATTAATAATATTTTAAAGCATGATATTTGGTGGAATTCTAATACTTGTTTAGAATTAGGTTTAGTAGATAAAATTATATAATTAATTTTAAAATAAAATATATGTATAAATTAAAGATGAATTATCTTAATCTATGTTTAAAATTACCTAATTTAGGAATAATTATTTATCATTTGGTATTTATATTAATAATACCTTACATATGTATAGCTTTTAGAAAAACAGCGTCATTGAAATATTATTGGCCATTTCTAGTAGGATTTGCGAACATATTAACATTATCATATGAACCACATTTATTTAAAAACTTGTATCAACTTGTTCCCGAAAATAGAGTTTCTTTTGTTTCTAGTAATATTATTAATTTAATAGCTATAATGGGAATTATATGGCAATGTATTGATATATCAGTTCAATCTATTGGAAATCCTATGGTTCCTGTGTTATCTGGATTAATTATGTTTTTGTGTGCATTTCCACTATCTAGAGAAGGAATTAAATTTATAGTTAATAAGAGTAAGAAATTATTTAAAAATAATAATTCTAGTGGTAGTAAATTATTGGTTGGTATATCTACATTAATTATTATAATTGCATTTAATTTAATAGGATTACAAATGGCTAAAAATATGGGTTCAAAATTAATAAAAATGATTCCTAACGCCAGAAGAATGGGTCAAAGAATACAACCATTTAGAGCACAATTAGGAGTAAAGCCACCTGCAGTAAAGCCACCAGCAGTAAAGCCACCAGCAGTAAAGCCACCAGCAGTAAAGCCACCAGCAGTAAAGGCACCACTAAGACAAACCCAAACAAGGAGTACAAGACGTAAAACAGTGCAGGAAATGTAAATTTAATTAATATTAGCGTTTAATAAAAATATTAAAATATTAATATATTTTAATGAATTTATTAATAAAATATTGTTTAAGAGAAACTAATTTAGATTCGTTATTATTTCATTTTATTTTTTTGTTAATTCCATATATTATTATTTTAATTGGAAAAAGTAATATATTAATCTTATACTGGCCATATTTAATCGGTATTGCTAAAACTTTTACTTTAATAAGTGAACATAATTTTTTTAAAAATTTATATCCGACTAAACCAAAAGATGTTTTTGGTTATATTTCAAAATATTTTATAAATACTGTTGTTATATTTGGTATTTTATATCAGTGTACTCAAATAAGTAACTATACACTAGAAAAAATAGTATTAACGGGTTTAATCTTATTTATTTGTTCATTTTTATTATCTCATAATTTATTAGAATATATTATTGATAAAGGATACCAACGTATTAAGAATAGAAATCAATATTATGGAATATATAAGTTTATTTTAGGTTTTTATACTACAATATTAGTAATAATATTACAAAGTATATTAATTTATATAGTTAACAAATTGATACGTTAATTTATAAATATTATCTGTTAATTTTATAATATTATCTGTTAATTTTATAAATATTATATTTGTTTATATTAATGTTAGATTTAATAGTTAGAATACCTAATTTTGGTTTAATAATTTTTTATATTATATTTATTATTTTAATTCCATTACTTATATATTATTCTAAACCTATCTTTATAAATAACGTTTTACCATTTTATAGTATTATTATTCTAGGTTTGGCATCCATATTAACATCTTCTGGACATCCCTATATATTTCAAAATTTATATCCTATAAAAATTACAAATAGCTTATCATGGATATCTAAAAATTTTATATCTTTAATGAGTATTTGTGGTATTTTATTGGGTACTAAAGAAGATTATTTAAATAAAATTAAACAATATAAAGGTCAAGCATCTTCAAACTTAAATAGTCAGATAATTAAAGGTAATAGTAAAATGTATACATTTTTTAAAACATTTTTATTGATTATAACATCACTATTTTTTTTACCTAATGCTGTAAATATTGTAATAGATAGAATAGATATTTTAATGGAGAAAAAAAAGAGAGAATTTAGTTTTAATATACATAAATTTTTTGCAGGATTATTAGTGTTAATACTTGTTTTTATTGTTAATTATTTCATACTTAAAATATAAATTATTTTTTTTATATTATTATAGTAATGAATTTAATAGACTATTGTGTAAAAATTCGTAATTTAGATACACTATTATTTTATGTAGTCATTTTAATACTTTTATATGTTAATAAAGTACAACAATCTGATATAATTAAAAACTCAATTGCTATGCAAATTAAGGCTTTTATTTTTATAGTTGTTATATTAAATATTTTAAGTGTAGCTAATGTTTTTACCTTATCTGGATATCCACATTTGTTTCAAAATGTATATCCACAAAAACCTAATAATTTTATAGGATGGATATCCAAAAATATAATAAATATTTTAAGTTTGGTATTTATTTTTATTTGTTCTATATCAATATTTTATATAAAAAAACAATTAGTACCAGCATTACTATTTAGCGTATTAATTATTATTACACAATTTATGCTTTTAACTGACGGTTTAAGATTTTTACTATTAAAAATTAAAAATCATGACAAAGAAAAATTTAATTTTAAAAGATTTAGTGTAGGATTAATGTTAATCATTATAATAAGTATTTTAGAATTTTTCGTATTTCAATATTTTATATCTAGTCAGTAATAAATTGTCACAAAAAAACATTAAATAACACATTATGCGTTTTTAAATTTTAATTTTAATCTTAATATTTATTATTATATTAACTAATTGAATATTAAATGAACGACAAAATCTATCACATAGAAAAAAAATACTTAAAAAGAATACAAGGTAAGTTAGATAGACTACTAAATATAATTTCTTTATTAGATAGAAAGTTATCTAATACTGAACTAAAAGAAATTATTATATTAAATAATTCTATGACTCAGTTAGAAAACGATATTTCTAATATTGAAATAAATTTACTCAAAAATATACCTAATAGAAAATTATCATATAATATGAAACAAAGCTTAGATAATAGCGAACATGCGGACCAAATTATTAATAAATTTTTACCATATATGTTATTATCTAGTATTAGTAGTTGAATAATTTTAATTTAAGCCCTGGTGGTGTAGTGGTAACATTGTTGCCTTCCAAGCAATAGCCTCGGGTTCGATTCCCGGCTAGGGCATTTATTAGCATAATATTATTAATAAAATTATTAATAATATTATTCCCCGGTTTCAACATACCAATTTCTTTTTACTACATTATATAATACTGGTCTAGGTATATTAGATTGGTTTGCACATCCACGATGAAATATTCGTCCATCAAATATAATAACATCACCCAGTTGAGTGTCAAATCTTAAATGGTCTGATTTTAAACTTTCATTATAGGTTAATTTGTGAGAACCTTTAATAAATTCAGGTGTACCATTATTTTTATTTAAATTTACTAATGGTATTAGTATAGTAAAATAAAATGGTTTAAAATTATGTACCATATTATAATCATTATAGTTACCTAATTTATCAGATTCACCATCAATGTTTACTACATCTCTATGCCAAGGTCCATTATCTGAATTTACATCTGATGTTAATAAACCCCAAGTAGTTGAATACTGTTTTGTTATAAAATTATTAATCACATTCATTATTTTAAAATTTATAGTTTTTGTAAAACAATTGCAGTTAATATCGTATCTGCCTTTTACAATTTCTATTATATCTATGTTATTAGATTGATAATTTTTTTTAATAGAACATCTCTCTTTGTCAAAATGAGTATAATATAAATAATCCCTAAAATTTGGATTTTTAGATATAGTTTTTAATGCTGTTTGATGTGTTTGTAATGCCAATTCTTGAAGTTCAATCATTTCTTCTGGGTTATATACTGATTTTACAACAGTAACACCATCATTATCCAAATCCTTTGCATGTTGATTTAACATTATTTGTTTATAATAATGTTAAATAAATATCAATTTTTTCATATAATATTTCATTGGTATCTATAAATTTATAGTAACACTCCTTTTAGACTTGGTGTCAGTGAGTATTGTTAGTATGTTAAAAATTGATATTCAATCTTTAAGATAGTATACAAATGGACCCTTTGAAAACATCTAAAAATATTAAATTGTATTTAGGTTTATTAAGTGGGTCTGAATCATTTTATAAATATATTGCGAAAAGCAATATATTAAAAATATGTGATATAGAAGATAATTTATATTCTTTCTATCCAAAAAAGGGGCATATGATTTATAAAAATTCAACAATTGACTCTCCTGACCAAAAGATATATACAAGATTAAATCAATTTAAAGAATTCAAAGGGACCCAATATGATATTATGGTATTCAATCATTGCAGTCATGGAGATTATTATGAATGTATATGTTTTGTGTATGTTAGTATTAGTAATATGTTCTATAGTATTTATTTGAAAAAGTATACATTTTCTTCTTTTGGGTCCAAAATATTTATTAAAAATAATGAGATTGTAAACGATGACCAATATCAAATAGATTCTGATTTAAAACCATTAGATTTTCATTCTATTTTAGAGGATTATGGTATAGATTTTGTCAAAACTATTTGTGATAAATTTGGTTATATTAATGCCATCAAATATATTAAGTCCATGTCTAAATTAGATAATTAGTTATTTTCAAATATTTTATTAATATTTTTATAAAATTGTGTCTCAATCTGTTCTATATTATTTATACCTGTATTAAATATTTCTATAAGGCTATTATCACGTTTTGTTTGGATAATATCAAGTATATTAGAATTCGGGCTATCTAATAAAATATGGTTGTAGTTATCAACTAAATTATTACTATTTGTAATAATATCTTTTGGTGTAAAAAATGCAGTTGCTAATACTCTATTACCGAATAGTTGGTATAAAGTGTCGTTATAAATATCCTCTATTTTTTTATTATATGTACATATAAAACCCATTATATGAGCTCCTAAAATATTTGGTGTATCATACTTAAAAATCCAATCTGACTCCCCTTTAGAAAATTTATGATAAATATTTGGTAAATCGGATGACCATTGCAAACTAGGAGAACTTAATACATTTCCATATTGATGTGGGATATTACTTATCATATTATCTATATCAGTTTTATTACTATTATTTAAGCACATATATACACGTCTAAATCCTTCATCATTATTATTTAATATAACTCTAAATACATATTTTGTATTTTGTTCTAATTTAATTATTTGTTTATGCAATAAATTTGTATCACTGGTTAAATTCCATTCTAATATTTGAACATTAGAGCTCCACCAATAGTTATCTTTATCGGATATAGTATCAAAATATGGGTCATATTTTTTTATTAATATTTTAGATATATGCTCCCAATGTACTATAGAATTAAAATTTGGGATAGTCTTTATTTTACTATAATATATATTTTGTGTATCTATTTTTTGAGTTAAAATATTAGGTATTCTAGTTTGTGGGGTTGTTATACCCTTATTTTCTATATTTATTAAATATATTAGTATGTCTTCTAAAATAATATTCCATTTATTATAGTTATCACCCATTTCTAATGTTCTAATAATATTATTTCCTATTCGTAAACCTGAAGCAAAAACTAAACCACCATTATATCTATATTCTATTACTGTAGGTTTTACCGGATATGCTTGGATTAAATTATTGTTGGAATCGGATTGATTATAAAGTAAATTCGAATTACCATAATTACCAAATATCATATTACTATTATATTGATTTTCTAGACCTATACTACTCTCATTAAAATAATTATGTTCTGATATTCTCCATATTTTTCCTTTATTATTGGAATATAGTACTTTAATATTATTTGGAATAAAAATATCATATTGTTCGTTGTTATCTTTAACCGCTACATTATATAACATCTTTCCACCATTGGATAAATATAATTCAATCATATTTAAATACGAATTTAATCTTTCCCAATATAAATAAGATTGGTCGTTGGTAGTGATTATTACATCATATTCAAGTAAACTATCTAAGTTCATATTAATAAAATCTAATGATGATATCCTAATAACTTGACGAACAGATTTAAAATATCTAATATGGTTATCCCACCAAAATTCTGTACTATAATCACCTTCTTTTCTATCCTGTATAACTAAAATATTTTTAAATATTGGTTCAGGTTCAGGCTCAATAGGTTCTGGTTCTGGTTCAAATTCTAATTCAAATTCAGGTTCAGGTTCTAATAATAGTTCTCCATCTATTATCTCTTCGTTGTTATTTTCATCTATGATATTAATTCTTGGATATATATTTAATTCTGATTTATAATTATTTATACCATATATACCATTATTCTCTAATGATATACTATTTACATCTTTATCTATTAGTGTCCATTCAGATTTACCTCTCCCTTCAAAATCACCTTTATAAATACTCCAGTTAAATATATTACCATATTCATTATGGTATAATAAAGATAATATAGCATTATTTAAAAATTGTACTTGAATTGTGTTAGTTATATTAGTGTTATTCGATACATCTTCTAAAGCTTCTTTTAGAGTCAAGTTTCTAAGTTCAAATAATTCTTGACTAAATTTAGTATTTGTATTGACATTATTTGTGGATATCTTGTTAGAAGGTGTGTTATAATTTTCTAAAGATTCATAGTTAATATATTTGTCAAATAAAATTCCAAAATAATAATCAAACGATATAGATGAATTTCCAGGCAATACACCTTTTTCGTATAATAATACTATAGCTTTATCACCATTAATTATTGTATTCTCATTGGTATTTGTTAGTATTTCATTTGAATAAACATTATCTATACTTATGCTATCTAAAATAGAAACTTTAATATTTTCATTTTCACCCCAAAACCCTAATGCAACTTCGTAAGGTAGATTATTTTTATAATAGTTCATACTAGATGATACAATTGCCCAATTATCATTGTTGTTTATATTATTCTTCCAAATTTTATTAATAGTATTAAATGTAGTTGTACTGTTATTAGTTAACGAGGCATATATATCTGCATCTAAAACATACGCATACCTAACATTCTGTAAATCAAAACTACTTGTATTTGTTAGTGTAACTCTAAATTTCATATATCTACTATCATGGTCAAAATCTATTGTAGTACTTACTTCTAAATATTTATTATTATTATTTGGACCTGAAAACCAACCATAGTTATTAGCTAGATTTGTATAGTCTATTGCATCGCCACTTATATTTATATTGTTCTTAAGATAGCCTTTCCATTCACATTTTAATTTATTAAATTCATTTGACCTATGATAACTTATATCTTTTGGATAATCTGAATATGTTTCTATAGAATTATATGTTCGAGAACGGGTTATATTTATATCAGATGTAGAATTTTGATATTGTTTCCATCTTAATCCATTATTTTTACCATAATATTTTATTGAATCTAATGTATAACCTAAATGTATTTCAGATGTTTGTACCCCAGGTAATACAGTTTGTAAAATAACTATATCATCTAAATTATTCCAACCATTTCTATCATATCCAAAATCTAAATTATTTTTATAATTAGTTTGATTTGTATTTATTGGTTGTTTTGATAAATTAGAAATTTTGTTTAAAGTGTAAAAATCTAAATTATCATCCAATTCATCTGTAGTACCAATAGTTCCTTGTGATGAAATACCAAAAGTCATATATCTACCTTGTAAACAAATATTTTTATTAGATGTTTGATAACTTTTAATAAAATTCGGAAAAGGTTCTGGTTCTAATTCAATAGGTTCGGGTTCAGGTTCTGGTTCGGGTTCAGGTTCCGGTTCTGGTTCAGGTTCCGGTTCTGGTTCAATTGGTTCAGGCTCTATGGGTTCTGGTTCTGGTTCTGGTTCTGGTTCAATAGGTTCTGGTTCTGGCTCCGTTTCAGGTTCTGGTTCTGGTTCTGGCTCTGCTTCTGGTTCTAACAACTCCGGTTCTGGCTCTGGTTCTGGTTCTGGTTCTGGTTCTGGCTCTGGTTCTGGTTCTGATTCTGGTTCTGGTTCTATAGGCTCAGATTCTGGTTCTGGTTCTAGTTCTATAGGTTCTGGTTCTATAGGTTCTGGTTCAGGTTCTGGCTCTGGTTCTATAGATTCTGGCTCTGGTTCTGGCTCTGGCTCTGGTTCTGGTTCTGCCTCCGGTTCTGGTTCCGGTTCTGGCTCCGGTTCTATGGGTTCAGGTTCTATAGGTTCTGGTTCAATAGGTTCTGGTTCAGGTTCTGGTTCGGGCTCTATAGGTTCTGGCTCAGGTTCAACTAAATCTATAACATTTATTAATTTAAATATTCTAACACTACCTACATTACTATTATTATTGTTATTCGCATTAATACTTGATATAGCAAGTCTATCTCCATTTCCTGATAATGATATTACATAACCATAATCATTTGTATTTACACCATAAATATCATTTCCAAATTGTATCCATGAATGACCATTCCATTGATATATTTTAACTTTTCCACTATAATTACTAGGATATTGTAAACCAATAGCTATAATTTTACCATCGTTAGATAATGAAATATGTCTACCTGTCATATCATATGTATATTCACCATTAATATCTTCTCCTAACTGAATCCAATTAGTATTATTCCATTTATAAATATTAACTTTCCCAACACTATTGTTGGCCATCGGTGAACTTATACCTAATATTACTCCATCTGATGATAATGACACCGAATATCCAAACTCATTATCTATAGAACTACCGACAATGTTTGAACCAATTTGTGTCCAAGAATTATTAACATAAGAATAAACTTTAACTTTACCAGTACGTGAACTACTGTTTGGACTACCTATAGCTAATATTGTTCCATTAGAAGACAATGAAACTGATTTACCTAAATATTCACTATAGGAATCTCCATATATAACACCTATTTCATCCCAGCTATTACTCTCCCAATGATATATTGTTACTTGACCACCATTATTAATAATACTACTATTTTGATATGCACCAATTGCTAATATTTCACCATTATATGATAATGATAGAGCTTGTCCAAATTGGTCATATTGTCCAAAACCATAAATATCACTACCTTGTTTATTCCAAGAATAATTATTATATTTATATATTCTGACTATATTTTCTTGAGGAATTCCTATAGCAACTGTACTACCATCTCCTGATAAAAATATAGTTTCACCTATATTTTCATTGTTATTTTCACCTACAATTACATTGCCTTTTTGTAACCATATATTACCGTTCCATGTGTATATTATTACCTTACCTGCATTATTCGAACTATCATTTGAAATACTAATCGCAAGTATATTTCCATCATCCGATAATGAAATAGATCTTCCTAAACCTTCATAATTATTATTACCATAAATCGTCTCACCAAGTTGTAGAAATGATGTTGGTTCAGGTTCAGGTTCAGGTTCTATAGGTTCTAGTTCTGGTTCTAATTCAATTGGTTCTGGTTCAATAGGTACTGGTTCAATTGGTTCTGGTTCAAGTGGTTCTGGTTCAATTAATTCGGGTTCAATTGGTTCTGGTTCAAATTCTGGTTCTAAAGGTTCTAATTCAGGTTCTGGTTCTAATTCAGGTTCAGGTTCTAATTCAGGTTCTGGTTCTAATTCAGGTTCTAAAGGTTCTAATTCTGGCTCAACTTCAGGTTCTGGTTCATATTCAGGCTCTAGTTCTGGTTCTATAAAAAATGGTATATAATTATAAATTGCCTTAATAAAATGTTCGTGTTTAACAATATTGTAAAATCTCAAATCATCAATTATCATATATCCCTCAATTGGAGAATAAATATAAAATGGCCAATTATTATATGCATAATTTATATTAGTTTCTGCTAATAAAATACCATTTATAAATAAATTTATATTATTTTTTTTATATGAATATGTAATGGTTATGTTTGTATATTCATTAAAATTAATCGATGAAGCATCTATACTAATATTATTAAAATCAATTGTATTTGATGAATATTTATATCGTAATATTACTGGTGTCGGATTTGACGTAAAATAAGCTAATTGTATATCATTTATGTTATTTACTAATTTTACCCAATAACTAATTGTAAACTCCAAACTATTAGTTGGAAGATACAAATAAGCATTAGATTCTAATTTAACACCAGTCATAAATTTACCATTAATATATGTATAATTTCCATAAATAATTATATCTGAATTACCTTTTTCATTATTCAAATTATTTTCAAACTTGAAATATTTTGTCAAATCATAATTGAGAATTTCAAATGGTTCAGGTTCTAACTCTAATGGTTCTGGTTCTAAAGGTTCGGGTTCTATAGGTTCTGGTTCTAAAGGTTCAGGCTCAGCTTCGGGTTCAGGCTCAGGTTCTGGTTCAGGTTCTGGTTCTAATTCTAACTCCAGCTCAGGTTCTGCTTCTAATGGCTCTAATTCTGGTTCAGGTTCAAATAGTAACTCTTCCGAAGACGAACTATTAAATATAGATATACTAGTACCAAATCCATTTATATTCTGATATCCATCAATAGTATATAATGGACTAGTTGCCCAATTTTCAGAATTAGACTTAGAATAAATGTATACAATATTACCAACATTACCTGATACTAATGCTGTTACAGCTAAATAATTACCCGAATATGACATAAATTTACCAAAAAGTGTAGTATTAGAAGGGGCTGATAAAATAGTTCTATCAAACCAATTATCAACTGCATATTTAGTATAAATAAAAATTTTATTACTATCTGGTGCTGATATAATTGCATTATTGATATCGATACAAACAGTATAACCAAAACTATCATAATTTTGTTCTAGTATTACTTTATTATTGGTATTCCAACTATTATTTTTGTTAATAAAAATATATGCTTGTTTAGATTCTGGTGCTCCCACAATAGCATACTCATCTATAATATCAACACTAGAACCAAATCCAGAAATAGATGAATAATCAAAGTAATATTTATAGTTATCGGGTGTACTACTTTGCCATGTATTTGTTATATCATTCGTTTTTTTAATTATAGTTATACTATTCGGATTTTTCATAGCAATTATAATATAGTTATCAGATATAGCTAAATTATATCCATAGTATGTACTATCTGTTGTACCATAAATATTTTTATATAAAATATCCATATCTAAATGACCATTTATATTATGTACATAAATTAAAGACTCATCAGAACTTGCAATAGATGTTACCGCATAATTATTATATATATCGATATTTTCTAAGGTAATTTCATTTGGAAAAGAAATGTAACCAAAATTTTCGTAATTAGAAATTAATGTAGATAAATTAGTATCATTACCAGAACTATTATCTCCTACATATAAATTATTAATATTTCTATAAATATAATACCAATTACCTTTATTGGTAAATCCAACCATATCTTGATTTATAACTAATCCCTTTCCTAAATAACCTAAACTAGAAGAAGTATCTAAATCATCATTAATTACAGATGATGGTGTATTAGACAAACTATTAGTGTCCCCATTAAAAATATATATTTTACCAGTTTCTGGAGCACTTATAGCTAATTTAATATCATCGTAAGTCTCCTCATACTCCGAGTATTTACTCAAACTAGATATATTAGATATATTAGATTTATTTGTCACAATACTACTACTAATTAATTGTAAATTATGTAAATATTTATCAATTATAATAGAATTACTTTCATATTTCAATAAATATAAATCGCTATTTTCTACACTTATAAAACTAATACCTTTAGTTGAAATTGATTTCATAATTTTACCTAAACTATTACATTTTACTAAATAGTTATCGTTGTTAGTAATAATCACCATATATATATCTCCCTTATCATGTAGTGTAAATTCTATATCTTTTATTATTTTATTAGAAAAATTTATAGTTACATCATCTATAAGAATATTATTTATGTTTATCTCCCACATTATTGACAAATTTTCGTCACGTTTTTGTATATTTAGGTTAGTATTAGATGTACCTATTATGTATACATAGTTATCATTTGATAATATTTTTTTATATTTATATTTATTTGTAGTTGTACTATTAATTGACTCTGAAATAATAACACCATAACTATCTATTCGTGTTATAACATGACTTATAATATTATTTGAAATATATCTATCTAGTGTATAAATATATTTTGTGTTATAGCTTATTGCCTGGTTAAAAAAGTTATTTACCACTAATTCCTTAGTCTTTATACCTGATAAATTATAATAGAGTAAATAATTCTTATTATAAATATAAATAGTATAATTTTTAATTACTATCGGAAGATTTATATCTATATCAATATCCGTATTTGAATTAGTAGATAATTCTATAATCCAACTTCTATTATATTTAGGATAACTAAACTTTTGAATTGCAAAAGTGTAAGAATGATATTGATATTTATGTTTTGTTACTATATAAATATTTTGAAAATTATCTAGTAAAGTATTCACTACTTCTGTATTTTCTATTGATACAATCTTATTATTATCTAGTGTATTTAGTTTTTTTATCAAACTTGTATTTTCTAAATCAATTGTTGAATCATAGTATATATCTAAAATATTTATATCAACTTCTGACCTAATTCTATTATGATATCTTTTTGATACTATACAATTACCATATTCATTTGTGATATCTATTTTATTATATTTTTGATATACTTGGTAAGATGTTAAGTCAGTTGGATAAATACTAAAATTTTTCATATATAAAGTTGAATAACTATAATTATCAAAATAGTTGAATCCAAAAATTAAGTTTGGATTTTGAACTGTTAGTAATTGACTTACATTTGTGTTAACTATTCCAACTAATTCAGTATCTCTATATATAATTATTTGTGTCTTACTTAACACTAAAGTTAATTCATTCTTTTCATAATTATCTACTGTGTTGTCCCAAACAAAATTATACGATTTATTTTCATCATGTATATTAAAAGTTAAATAAGTTTTGTATATTCCCATGATTTCAGGTTCTAATATAGAATTATCTATTGGTTCAGGTTCTACTGGTTCAAATTCAGGTTCTGGTTCAGGTTCTAAAGAATATGGTTCTGGTTCTGGTTCTGGTTCTGGTTCTGGTTCTGGTTCTGGTACAAGTTCTAATTCAACGGGTTCTGGTTCAATGGGTTCTGGTTCAATAGGTTCTAATTCAATTGGTTCTGGTTCTGGTTCAATGGGTTCTGGTTCTGGTTCAATAGGTTCTGGTTCTAATTTAAATGGTTCCGAATCCATCAATTCAGGTTCTGGCTCCATAGAATCGACAGATAAAGTTACGGACCATTTAATATTAGATAAATCCCAAGAATTAGCAAGTGTATGGTCTATACCTCCATAACTTAATAGTACAACTGATGAATTAAGTGATAAATCTGGAATATTAAACCATACTGATATAGAAGAATTTTCTATCAACTGCAAATTATCTATATAAGCTTTAGAATTAGATGTAAATTGAATAACCTCGCTATTAAGACTATATTGGATATTATTAAAATATAGTGTTTTATCATTATTGGTGATATTATAAATATTATTAGTCATAACCATATTATTTATATCCCAATCATACTCCTTTGATATTGAATTAGTAGATACATAAGATAATCCTAATTTTAATAAATTCAATTCCGGTTCAGGTTCATTTTCTGGTTCTAATAATACCACTTCAGGTTCTGGTTCAGGTTCAAGTTCAGGCTCTAATAGCTCTGGTTCTGGTTCAGGCTCAATTTCAGGTTCTAATTCTGGTTCGGGTTCTATTTCTGGTTCCGGTTCTGGTTCTGGTTCATATTCCAATTCTGGTTCAATTTCAACTTCTAATTCTGGTATAAATATTGGTTCTAATTCTAATTCTAAAACCTCCGGTTCTGGTTCTGGTTCTAATTCTGGTTCTGGTTCAGGTTCTAATTCAATAGGTTCTGGTTCGTATTCTAATTCAATAGGTTCTGGTTCTATAGGTTCTAATTCGGCTGGTTCTAACTCTAATGGTTCTGGTTCTAAAGGTTCTGGTTCTAATTCTGGTTCTGGTTCTGGTTCAGGTTCGTATTCAGGTTCTGCCTCCGGCTCGGGCTCTGGTTCGTATTCGGGTTCAAATTCTGGTTCTAATTCTACTGGCTCTAATTCAGGTTCTGGTTCTAATTCTGGTTCTGGTTCTGGTTCACTATATTCATCCCATTTTATTTCAAATCCATATGTATATCCATCGTTATCATTAGAATCATTTTTAAAATCTATAACTAAATAAGCTTTACTGTCGCCGTTACCAGTAGAATAATCAACTTTTAACCATTTGTCAACTTTTACTAATGGACCTTTTTGTAAAATATTTTTACTACAGTAATCAGTAATATCTACATAACCTATTACCTTATTTACCAAGTCAGAATATAGATATAATGAATCTTTATGTAAACTATTATCTAAATTACTTGTGAAAATGTTAACAGTATCTGTACTACTTTGTAAATTAGAAGGTAATGTACTTGACATTATTCTATAACTTAAATCACTATTATCACTTAGTTTTTTTAATTTAATATTCCGATTATATTTATTACTACCATGAAAATAATTAATATTGTAGAATCGATTCTTACCTAAATTTATTTTAGGCAATTTATTAGTAGAATCAAGTGAAATATTGGTACCATTAATACTAAATATTTGCGTATCTGAATCATATATAATATTTATATCTTTTGTAATACAACTTTTAACCAAGTTACCATCATTAGTAGAACGCCATAAACCGTACTTATAATCTGAATAACATATAATTTTATGTTGTCCTTCTAATTGGGTTGATTCAGTATTAAATGTATCAGTATCTTTAATAGAATTAGTAACAAATACCAAACGACCATCTTCTTTGATAATTGGTAGTTCATATGATTGATAAGTTTTTAATGAAATGTTATCATGTTTTGATAAATCATTATTAAATTCTAATTCATCAGTAATATTTAATCCAGATTTATTTGGATTTAATTTAACACCTAATGTAACATTATCTGTTGTCAACCCAGAATTTTCGGATAAATATAATTTATTATCATCTATATACTTTTTATTAATAGCATTATTTTCATCATCATTTATACTAAAATTTTTAATATTAACTATTTTATTATTATTCATATTTAAATCCACATCTATTAATCCATCATTTATTTTAAACGTTCTACCTAATAGTTTAAAATAATCCATATACCTCTCTGTTGCCAAATCTATATTTATTGCATCATTTATATTACCTAATGTCTTTGTAACTAAACCAGAAATTGTATTATTATATAAATTTATATTGTCACTATTTGAAAACAAATTTATAACTTGGTTAGACGAAATATTAGACACAGATACATTATTGTTATTAATATTATTAAACTCAATATCTTTTTGTATTAGTTGTTTATTTATATTAGTTTTTTTAGCTATGCTATCAGAGATTTCTAAGGTTCCTTCAGTTTCTATAGATGTACCATCTGATACTTTTAATCCATTATCTACCTTTATTTTGCTAACTGTACCTGGATAAATATCGACATTAGGTATATTAGTTAAATTACTTCCATCTCCAACTAATCTATTTGCATTTATTTTGTTATAACACTTAATTTGATTATATTTATCTTGTCTATATTCATTATATAATATACCTCTATTGTTATCTTGTAATTTAGTAATAATTGTAGTTTTATTGGGTTCTTCTACAGTTTCTAATATATCATCAGAAGGTATGATTGTTTCTGTCTGGGTAACTATAATACTAAAATCATTCTCCCCTCCACCAGACATAGATGTATTGTCATTTAGATTAGTATACCATAAATCAACAGTAATTAATATTGTACAATATGGTTGATATAAATATAATTGGTTTGTATATGTGGAATTATTCATATTGTTTTGATATGTGGTTTTGCTAACATTGGTACCACTCCAATAGTATTTTATATTATTGTCTAATCCAACACCATTAAATCTATCTGCAATTCCAATAGGATTTAAAATATTAGATTCATCAGATTGGTTTAAAATATATCTATAATTAGAGTTGAGATATAACACCTTACTTACTATTGTATCTAAAGTATATTTATTATTAATAACTTCTATAAATATTATATCTTTAATTACGGGTGTTAAGTTTAAGTTTGAGTATGTTTTTGTAAATTTATTACCAATAATCATATCATCTATATTTGATAACCAAACACTTATTTTGTAATTTATATTTTGATTAATTTCAAATTCTAGAGAATTTAAACTGCCAATAACTTTATATAATTTACCATTTATAGTATACTTCCAATGGTGATAATTTGTAAAATTATTTAATGTAATCGATAATGTATATAATCCAGTATCATATGTTAAGTCAATATCAGAAATATAATTACCATTACTATCATTATCCCATAATTTTAAAGTTAAATCACTATTGTCTATTAATAATATATTGGGTGTAGTGACATTCAGACTATTACTGACACAATAAACGTGATTTGTTTTAATTTTAGTTTGTTCTAAAACACTTTTATTTAATGATAATTCAGTCCAAGAAAATATAGATGATGTATTTGTAATGTTACTATGAAGCAATTTCCAATTATTACTATTACCATTAATATTTGGTACATTTATATTAACAATACTATTATTATATACCTCTAATGATAGATTTGAATTATTGGTTAAATTAGTAAGCATATCCCAGACATTAATATCTTCCGACTCTACATTAACATTCGAATTTTGTTGAATTTTAGATTCATCTAAAGTTATATTGTTTGTTATTGTCATTTCAGTTGTTCTTGTAGAAATATTGGGTACATTTATGGTTTTTTCGGTTATAGTTCTAGTAGAAGTTTCGTAAGGAATAGCTTTATTATAAATATATAGAATATCTCTATCTTCGAATACCCTATCAAATATTCGTAAATCATCAATATTACCATTATAATACATATTTCCATTAAAAGATTTACCCAATAAAATATTATTTATATTTAATGTTAAATATGATGTTGTTTTTATATCTAGATACCCATTGATGTACAATTTATTATTAGTGACACCGATATGATTCCATTGATTAAGATTAATAGGACTACTTTTTAGCGACACATGCTTTTTATTGTAAATATTTGCTACTTGTACATCATCTAATAAATCGTCATATACTCTAAGGTCATAGATTTCACCTACAAATGAATATGATGCATTTAATGAATTTGTTTGTCCTAAATATAAATCACCATTTTCAACAAATTGACTACCTACAACATTATTACGATTATAATCACACTCGGTAAGTCCACCACTTTGTAATACACTGTTGTTTAAATATGCTTTTACACTATCATAGTAATTCCAAACTAATGTAAAGTGATACCAATCTGTAGTTATTGTACTTGATGTAAATGTAAATAAAAGATTATTAGATGTAAAATTTACTATAATTTGATTTTGATATAACCTAATATTAAAACTATTATCAGTACTATGATATGATAATAGAGTCATATAATCTAAATTTAATAGTGATGAATTAGGTTTAAACCAAAACGAAATAGTAAATTGTGTAGTTGGTATTTTATATCTATTCATTTTAAGATAAGATGTATTACTTTTAATACCATTGATAGAACCATTATTTATTTGGATACATTTATTGCTACCATCATTTGAGTTAACATATGTAATATTACTACTAGTCAAATTTTGATATCTATTATTATTATAGTTGTTTAAGGTATTGTTAAATGACCACCAATCTAATGGATATTTAATAAATTCTATACATTTATTTACCAAATTTATGCCAAAATTATAACCTAATTTAT